>Ga0208979_100041_pt1 | contig 270221 bp, 266 predicted proteins | sample HotLakConsUCCSLE_FD_184738 | JGI IMG/M metagenome (GOLD analysis project Ga0208979, IMG submission 184738) | Hypersaline microbial mat communities from Hot Lake, Washington, USA - Hot Lake Consortium UCC-SLE (SPAdes) | ecosystem: Environmental > Aquatic > Non-marine Saline and Alkaline >... | reverse complement strand
GAGGAAGAGGGCCAGCTCCTCTTCGAACACCGCCTCGATGGTCGCGCGGACGTTCGCCCGCAGTCGATCTTCGATCGGGTCAAACCCGGCTTCCCCGGCCAGTAGCGCAAAGCTCGCAGTATCGGTAATCTGGTTCATGGCGTGATCTCCCTGGCGGTTGCCGCCGCCGGTTCGGTGGTTGAAAGTCACCCGGAGATTACGCCGCCCTCGAATTTCCACCAACTCCGAGACACGACCGTTCCTGGTCTTGAAGGTCGGTGGTGTCGGTCTGCTCATGCGTCCCAGCTACCACGCTGGATTCACGAGATGAATCCCCCAAGGGATTTGTGCAACAGAGCCTGACTGCACTGTCCGCCTTCCTTCGCAAGACGCCCGGCGAGGCGCTGCGCGAATACTTCGACCGGCCGGAGATCGGTCTGCCCCCGACGCCATCGTCGTGGGCGGCACTCTCCACCCGCGGCTGATCGGCGACATGCTCGATACCATTCGCGCGGCAGAACGACTGGGCGAGGATTACTTCGCGGCTCCGCCCCGGATCCTGCGCGCTGAACGGGACACGCTGCCGCAACTCGGCGCCACGGCCCTGCCGATCCACGAGATGTTCAGCCCGTCGACCTTTTCCGGCGCCGTCAGCAAGCAGCGCTGATCAGGGCTGCCGGGTGGACCGGCGGATGATCAGTTCGGTCGGCACCAGCACAGGTTGCGCCTCCCGGCCCTCGATCGCGGCCACGATCAGCTCGGCTGCCGATTTGCCCATCCGGCGCCATGACGACCGCACGGTCGTCAGCGAGATCAGCGGATGCCCCGTCACGTCGGCCCCGTCAAAGCCGGTGACCGCCACATCCCCCGGAATATCAAGGCCCCTGTCGCTGGCCTCGGCCAGAGCGGCGAGCGCAAGGTCGTCGTTCCCGCAGACCAATGCGGTTGGCGGTTCGGCCTGCGTCAGGATCCGGGCAAAGGCGGCGCGGGCCTCGGCTTCGTCCGGGCCGGACCAGGCCAGCAACCCGTCGGGCAGGTCAAGGCCCGCCTCGGTCAGCCGCTCCGCCACCGAACTGACCCGCAGGCGGCCGTTCTTCACGGCCCGCTTGTCGCCCAGAACCCCGATGCGCCGGTGCCCGATCTCAAGCAGATGGTCCACGACCGAACGCATCGCCAGCCGGTCGTCGTAACCGCTCCAGGACGGGATGCGCTCGCGGCCATGGCTGCCCATCAGCACGCGCGGCATATCCGCGCCATCCAGTATGCGCAGCGTCTCGTCGGGTCGGTCCACATGGGTCAGCAGGATCGCGTCGACCCCTCGTGTCACGAGGCCACGCACGGCCTTTACCTCGGCCACCTCGTCATAATTCGTGGCCGAGATCAGAAGCGAGATGTTGCGTGCCGCCATCTCGGCCTCGAAGACCGACAACTGGTGCTGGAACATGATGTGATCGAGCGACGGGACCACGACGCCGACGGTGTTCCACGTGCTGCTGGCAAGCGCGCGGGCGGCGGGGTTGATCTGATATCCCAACTCCTCGACCGCCTGGGTGATGCGCGACAGCGTTTCCCTGTTGACGAGTTCGGGGGAATTCAGGGCGCGGGACACGGTCACGGGTGCCACGCTGGCGCGGCGGGCCACATCGGCCAGGGTCGGGCGTTTCGGCCCTGCGGAACGGGTGGCGACGGGCCGGTTCGGCATCACGCAAGGCGTCCTTTCATGCGACGGTCCGATCTAATGCCACCCACTCGCCGAAATGCAACCCTGCCGCCCGCCCGGGCCTTGGTCAGGCCGCCGATTGTCCGATCGTCGCGGCGGCGGCGCCATCGCGTTCGAACAGGTGCGCGCGCGCCCGGTCGAAGCCCAGCCGCATCGTGTCGCCCAGATGCAGGCCCTCGACATCGGGCAGCTTGACCGTGATCTCGCCGTCGGTGGCATCCAGATGGACAAGGGCGTATTCGCCCAACTGCTCGATCAGCGACACCGTGCCGGAAATCGGACCGTCGGGATCGACCTTCAGGTGCTCGGGCCGCACGCCCAACGTCATCGGCCCCGACCCTTCGTAAGGCATCAGGACACTGCCTCCGCCCCAGCCGGGCGCCACGTCGACCTGCACCCCCTCGGGGGCAGGGCTGGCCTGAACGTCGAAGAAGTTCATCTTGGGCGAGCCGATGAACTGCGCGACAAAGCGGTTCGCGGGCCGGTGATACAGGTCCAGCGGCGTGCCAACCTGTTCGACCAGCCCGTCGCGCAGCACCACGATGCGGTCCGCCATCGTCATCGCCTCGACCTGGTCATGGGTGACGAAGATCATCGTGGCCGACAGCTTCTGGTGCAGCTTGGCGATTTCGATCCGGGTCTGCACGCGCAACGCCGCATCAAGGTTGGACAGCGGCTCGTCGAAGAGAAAGACCTCCGGTTCCCGCACGAAGGCGCGGCCGATCGCGACGCGTTGGCGTTGCCCGCCCGACAGCGCCTTGGGCAACCGGTCGAGATATTGCCCGATCTGAAGGGTTTCGGCCGCGCGCCCGACCTTTTCCTCGATCGTGTCCCTGGCCGTCTTTGCCAGCCGCATTGCGAAGGACATGTTCCCCGCCACATCCATGTGCGGATAAAGCGCGTAGGACTGGAACACCATCGCCACCCCGCGCCGGGCCGGGGCCACCTCGTTCATCCGCTGGTCGCCGATGGTCAGGTCGCCCGCACTGATATCCTCGAGCCCCGCGATCATGCGCAGCAGCGTGGATTTGCCGCATCCCGACGGACCGACAAAGACGACGAATTCGCCCGAATTGATCTGAAGGTCGATGCCGTGGACGACTTCGACATTGCCATAGGATTTGCGGATGCCCTTGAGGGTGACGGTGCTCATGATCTCTTGCTCCATTTCTCCAGAAGGCCGGGTTCGAACAGCATCGGCAGGAACACCCCGCCGACGACGGATCGGGCGAAAAAGCCGTGGCCGCGCGCCTGGCGGCCGGTTTGGGTTTCGAACCAGTCAGACAGCGGCACCCGGTCGGGTGCGGCATCGAGCCAGGCATCGAGAGGCGCCAGCAGGGCGTCGCGATCCTCCGGCTCGCCGGTCAGGCAGGCGGCCCAGACCAGCCAGTCCAGCTTGGTATCGGGTGCGTGCGAATGCAGCGGCGTGCCGTGGGGCCCGGCCATCTCGCGATAGTGCCGCATCTCGTTGCGCGCGATGTCGGGATCGAACAGGCCGAGGTCAAGGAACCGGTCCCAGACGAGGTTGTATTTCAGGCTCCAGCTTCCGGGGCGGTCAAAGCACATCCGGTAATGGGCGTGATCCCGTTCCGTCGCGGCCCATGAGGCGGCGCCTTTTTCGGCCGCGGCGCGATAGGCCGCCCCGCTTTCACCCAGCATCTCGGCCAGACGGGCCGCCGCGCCAAGCGCGAGGATACCCTTGATCGCGAGGTTGGCGTTATGCGCCATGTGCCCGTCGAAATCGTCGGTGCAAAGCTGTTCGCCTGGGTCAAAACCCTGCGCCGCGATGTAATCGGCCCAGCGTGACAGGACGGGCCAGTCGCCGCGCAACTGTTCTGCATCCTCGGTCACCTGCGCCAGCGCGGCGGCAAGGATCAGCATGTTGCCGCATTCCTCGAACGGCATCTGGTCGGCCTCGCCGGTCTCGCCGCCGCCATAGACCTGCCCGTTCGCCAGCGGATAGCGCCCGATATCATGCGGGGCAAAGTCGAAGTTCCACCTGTCCGACGCGGCGTAATCGAGGATGAACCGCATCTGCGCGGTCAGGAGCGCGGGGTTGAACAACAAGAAGAACGGCGAGGCCGGATAGGTCAGGTCGACGGTGCCAAGGCAGCCATTCGACGAATTTTCCTTTGAAAAATGCAAGAGCGTCCCGTCACGGTCCGCAACCAGCGCATGCGCACCCAGACATTGGCGAAAGGCCAGTGTCCCCAGCCGGGCAATCACGGGGCCGGCGGTCCTTTCCATATCCGCCACCAGTTCGGCATCGAAGGCAGAGCAGCGCGCCTCGAGTGTCGCGCGTTCGGACCAGGCCCGGTCGATCATGGCGATGGCAGTCGGGTCGTCGTGACGCCAGAGCGGGGGCAGGCTCCGGTCCAGATAGGCAATCTGGGCCACGTGGTCATAGGCCATGACCGTCGTCCAGCCGGCCGCCTCGGTCCGGCCCAGATCGGTGGCAAGCGCCAGCACGATCAGAGGGTGGCGATTGCGACCGCGGCCCGGCGGGGCGGGGGTCTCGCCACCCGAGGCGGGAGCCGGCATCGCAATGCCGCCCGTGTCGGAATAGCCGTCCCGATCGGGCAGGCGCCCCGCCGCGGCAAAGGCCATGCGCAGGCTGCGGGCCTCGCCGATACCGCTCGAGCCAGCCTTACCCGGCTCCGGCGACAGGTGAAGATAGCCCCAATCCGTCAGGCATTCGTCGCCCGAGCGGCCCAGAACCCGCTGCGCCTCGGCCCCGCACCACAGCGAATGCGTCGCGCCATGCCGCTGGCGCCCCCAGACAACCGGCGCCTCGGCCATGTCGGTGCAGATGGTGGCCGGCACATCGAGATGAAGCTGCACATCGTGGGCCGTGCCATCGAGGCTTGTCACCGCGCAGGTGATATAGGTGGCGGGCCGGGCCATCAGGTGGGGATCGGCGGGCAGGGCGGGGGTAAGGAAACGCAGCGTCAGCCCGATCCCCGCCCCCGCAAAGCGAAAGATTGTGCGGGTTGGCAGGATCTCGCAGCTTTCCTGTTCGAGGGCGGGCAGGGGCGGAGCCATCCGGGTGTCCGCCCCCATGAACCGGTAGCACGCCCCGTCGATGCGGATCAGCCCGCACATCGAGACCGGCCGCCCCGTCCAGTGGGAGGGCCAGCCATCGGTCAGCCTGTCGGCCGCCGACCAGATCGAGAAGAACGGGTCATGGACGACAAGAGGGGTCGCAGGGGCGCGCCTTGTGGTCATTCGGCGGCTGCCTTTCCGCCAACGCGAGGAGGCTCTGCCGAGAAGATCTCGGCATAGGTCTCGATCGGCAGCTTGGGCACCCGGTCATAGGTCAGGACACCGTTCTGCTCCTGCTCCACGTCGGTCAGCTGGGTATAGCACCAGCCGCGGATATGCGGGATCGCGTTGACGGCCGCGACCTGATCGCGAATGCGGGCCTCCAGTTCTTCGGCCGAGGCCGGTGCCGTGCCATAGCCCCAGGCAGCGCCCGCCTCGCGTTCGGCGTCTATCGCGGCATAACTCTGCGCCGCGCCTGCATCGAAGGCGGCCCCCCCGAATTCATCAAGGATATAGGGCTGACCGGCATAGTCCGGCTCGCTTTGGGGCGCGTCGCGATAGACGTCCGGATAGGGCGACAGCTGGGCCGACAGTTTCGCGGGATCCTGCTGGTAGGAATGCACGGTCCAGATGTCGGTATCGCGATGCACCCAGCCCGAGGCATCGTTGACCGGCCGCGTCGGATCAAGCGCGCGGGTGATTGCCGCCAGCCGTTCGATCAGCCGCAGATGCGGCTCCTCTATGGGTTCGCTCCGGCCCTTGCCCCAGCCGCTTTCGTTATGGGGCGACCAGGCGATGATCGAAGGGTGATTGCGGCATTGCGCGACGATGGCGGGCCATTCCTCGAGCATGTTGCCGTTGGCCTCCTCATCCTCGGGCTCGGCGCCCCAGGAGGGGCTTTCGCCCCAGGTCAGATATCCCAGCCGGTCGGCCCAGTAGTGAAAGCGCGGCTCGAACACCTTTTGATGCAGGCGCGCGCCGTTGAACCCCATCGCCATCGACAATTCGATGTCGCGGCGCAGGGCGGCGTCGTCGGGCGCGGTCCAGATGCCGTCGGGATAGAAACCCTGGTCCAGCACGAACCTGTGATAGATCTCCTGACCGTTCAACAGGATCCGGTCGCCCGCGATGGCCACGTCGCGCAGGCCGCAATAGGCGTGAACCCGGTCGATGACCGTGTCACCGTCGCGGATCTCGTATGTCAGATCGTAGAGCACGGGGCTGCCGGGCGCCCAGGCCTGCGGCTCGGGGATGGTCAGGTGAAGCGGCGCCCCGGGCAGAAGAGGGCGCGCAGCCTCGGCCACGTTCTGCCCGTCCAGCGCGGCCATGGCGTGAAATGACAGGCCCGGGCGCAAACGCGCGGGGCGCGGTGTCAGGGTCACGTGGCCCGCAGCATCCGTTACCACATCCACGGCTGAAAGATAGGCCTCGCCCGCGGCCTCCAGCCAGACCGATTGCCAGATCCCCGTCGTGCGGGTGTAGTAGCAGCCCCAGGAATGGGGGCGGCGGCTTTGCTTGCCGGCGGGCTGGGTGCCGCGGCGCAGGTGATCCTCGGCATGGACGACAAGACGGCAGGTGCCCGAGGCCAGCGCATCGGTCAGATCAACCGTGAATCCCGTCGACCCGCCACGATGCATCCCGATCTCGCGCCCGTCGGCAAAGATGCGCGCCTGCCAGTCGACAGCGCCGAAATGCAGAAGGATGCGTTGGTCCTCCCAGCCGTCGGGCCGGGCGATGTCGCGCGCATACCAGACGCTTTCCATGAAATCCGTCTCGCCGATGCCCGACAACACGCTTTCCGGGGCGAAAGGGACAGTGATCGTCCGGTCCAGACCTGCGCCGTCGCGGCGGTCGCTGATCTCGCCTTCGGGGTCGATGGCGAAATCCCAGGTGCCGTTGAGGCTCTGCCAGCGCTCTCGGTGGAAATGGGGGCGCGGCTGTTCTGCGCGCGGCATTGCCTCGGTCATCTTCGTCTCTCTTCAGATTGTTGATGCAGTCATGGGTGCCCCGGCGCGGATTGCGCCGCGCCGGGACGTTGCCATGTTCTACAAAAGATCTTCGATGTCGAGTTGCGCGTCGGACAGCGCATCCTCGAGGGACTTGTTGCCCATCCAGGCGGCCAGCAATTCGCGGGCCAGCGTGTCCTGGATCGCGCCGTAGCGCACGGTTGGCGGGATATCGCGGGAGTTGGCCGCCGTCTCGGCATAGTCCGCGCGGTGGGGCAGGTTGTTGTAGGCTTCGCTTTCCAGCACCGAGGTCCGCACCGCCATGTGACCGGTCTTGGCCCAGGCCGCATTGTTCTCGTTGATATGCGCCAGAAGTTGCAGGGCCGCCTGGAATTTCTCCGGGTCGTCGCGCTTCAGCGATGCGGGGATCGCCCACATATGCGTGTCGGCCCAGACTGCGGGCTGATCATAGAGCGTGGGAAAGTTCGTGACGTGATAGTTCTGAAGCGGCACACTTTCGTCGGCGGCCTGGCTGTCGTAGAAATCCACGATCCAGGTGCCGTTGACCAGAATTGCGGCCTCGCCGTCGAGAAACGCCTGCTGCGCCCCCGGATAGTCCAGCTGCACGTCGATATGGTCCTCGTCGATCAGGGTCTGGATCAGCGTCGCGGCCTCGACCATCGCATCGGTCTCGACCGTGACCTCGTCGCCTTCGTAAAGGTTGGCGCCCTGCTGCATGACAAAGGCCATCGCCGTGCGCATCCCGAAGACCCCGGCCTGGAATTGCTGCGCCATGTAGTGCTTGCCGGTCGCTTCTTCGACCGCGTCGGCCTGCGCCAGCAGCTCCTCGGGGGAGGAAGGGATCATCGGCTCGCCATTCTCGTCGACAAGGCCGGCCTGTTCCATCAGGTCCATGTTCACGTGCCACAGGAGCGCGTGAAAATCCATCGGCACGGCATAGATCTGACCGTCGAAGGACACGGCTTCCAGTGCCGCGGGTGCCCAGTCGGACGTGTCGATCCCGACGCTGGCAAGTTCGTCCTCGGTCAGCGGGGCAATGGCGCCGAGCGAGGCGAATTCCATCACCCGGTGACGGTGCATGACGTGCACGTCAGGCGGGTTGCCGCCGGCATAGGCCGCCTTGATCTGGTCGTAATAGTTGTTCCACTCGGTGGGCAGGGTTTCGACCGTGATGCCATTTTCGGCCGCCGAGAAGGACCGGATGATCGATTCGATGATGCAGGCCTCCCCGACTTCGGCGGCAGGGTCGAGGCCCGCGGCCTCGCAGGCGCCGAAGAAGCGGCCCAGCACCAGTTCGGTCTGGGCGCCTGCCGCTCCGGCCGGGCCCATCAGGGCCGCCGCGGCCGCGGCGATCAGCATGTGTTTCATGTCAGGTTTCCTCCCTTTGGTTGACGTGGATTATTTCGAACCGCCCATCGCGATCCCGCGGACCACGAAGCGTTGGAAGATGACGAAAAGTGCGATGACCGGCAGGCTGGCCATAATGCCCGAGGCCATCAGCCGGCCCAGCCCCTCGGTTTCTGCGAAATTGCCCTGAAGCGAGCCGAGGCCCACCGTGATGGTGTACATCTCCTGCCGCTGCGCGGAGACGAGAGGCCAGAGATAGTCGTTCCAGGCATAGAGAAAGGTGATGATCGCCAGCGTCGTCACCGCCGGGATCGACAGCGGCAGCATGATCCGGGAAAAGATCGTGAACCGCCCCGCACCATCCAGTTCGGCCGCCTCCTCGATCTCGTGAGGGATCGAGCGGAAGAACTGCATCATCAGGAACACGCCCAGCGGGACGGCCAGTCGCGGCAGGATCATCGCGGGATAGGTGTTGTGGATGCCCCAGTCGGCGAACATCGTGTAAAGCGGGATGAAGATCACCTGTTCGGGCACCATCAGGCCCGCCAGCACGACGACGAACACCACCGACTTGCCGCGAAACGGGATGCGCGCCAGCGCATAGCCCGCCGTGGTCGACAGGACGAGCGTCATCAGCGTCATTCCCGTCGCCACGACCAAACTGTTGAGAAACCAGCGCGGTGTGTTCCCATGCATCAGCAGCGCCACGTAATTGTCGATGGTGAAGGGCAGGGGGATCAGACCCATGGCCGTGTTCGACGTCGTGCGCGCCAGCAGGCTGTTGGGCTGAAGCGAAAGGGACAACATCCAGATCGTCGGGATCGACCAGGCAAAGGCGGCCAGTCCCAGGAACCCGACAAGCGTCCAGTATCGGCGTTGGCTCTGCATGCGCTCAATCCTCGTTCTGGCTGATGCGAAGCTGGAGCATCGCGAAGACGAACATGATGGCGAACAGGAATAAGGACATCGCGGCCGCCCGGCCCAGTTCGCTGTCGCGGAAACCGACCTCGTAGATGTGGCGGACAAGGGTCTGCGTCGCATCGTTCGGCCCGCCCTGGGTCATCAGGTGCGACTGACCGAAGACCTGGAAATGCGCGATTGTCTGAAGCACCAGAACAAGGGTCGTTGTCCGCCGAAGACCGGGCAGGGTGATGTGCCGGAACAGCGCCCAGTGACCTGCGCCATCCAGACGCGCGGCCTCGTAGCGTTCGGCCGGAATGCCCTGAAGACCGGCGAGAAACAGAACCATCGCCAGCCCCATCGACCACCAGATCGTGGCGATCACGATCGCGATCATGGCAAGGTCGGTATTCGTCAGCCACACGATGGGATCGCGGCCCAGCCCTTCGGCGATCTCGGCGAACATGCCGCGATTGCCGTCGAACATGTAGCGCCAGATCAGCGTGACGACCGCGACCGACAGGACGTGCGATGTGAAGAATACCGTCCGGTAGACCGCCATCATCCGGGTCTCGCGGTTCAGCGCGATGGCAAGGGCAAGACCGGTGATCGTGACACCCGGAACCGTCAGGATCACGAAGACGAAGGTGTTGCCGACGGTCGGCCAGAACCGGCGGTCATACCAGCGGCCCTCCTCGCCGGGGTGAAAGCCCAGCACGATCCACAAGGCGAGGGCCGCAACGCCAAGCACCGCCGCCGTCCGGCGCGTCAGCGAACCGGTGATCGACGCATAGGCCACGCCGCACCCGGCCAGCAGGACAACCATGCGCGGCTGCCAGGCCGCGCCCATCGACCAGGTCATGTCGCGCCCCCACAGGAAGCGGACATAGTTTTCAATCCCGACATATTCCTTGGCATCGGGGTTGAAGGCGACGGCCATCAGGTTCCAGTCGTGCAGGCTGATCCAGATCCCCTTGAGAAAGGGATAGATCAGCAGCAGCCCGTAGATCACCAGAAACGGCGCGAGGAAAAGGTATCCGTCGATCGTGTCCCGGTGCCGGCGCAGTTGCGTCGGGGCCTCTGGCGCGCCTCTTGCCGCGTCCGGTCCGGCCTTTGCGAGGTCCACACTCATTGCCGGGCCTCCGCGGCCGCCCGCTGGACACGATCGGTCATTGTCTGCACCAAATCGGCCAAGATCGCTCCTCCCATCCGTGGCTTGCGCGGGCGCCCCTCCAGCGCCGGTGCGGTCATGAAACGCTGTTGGAAGCGCTTCCATGAAAGGCCTTCCATAAGGCAATGGAAAACCGGCTGTCAACACTCCGTGTCGCGGCACTCCCTGATCGGAGGCTGATTGGGCGGCCGAAAAAGCGGGATCCGTCACGGCTGTCGCGCCCTTGGGCACAGGCGCAAGGCGCGCTCTGCAAGGGTCTTGCGAGCCTGCGCCCGGGCACCCGTGCGCCATCAATGGCAGAGCAGATCCTTGGGGCAAAAAAAATCGCGATCAGGGCCTCGCGCAGGTTTTTGGTCGCGATTCGATGCGTCGGAAGGCCGGGCGCGGCTCAGCCGGTCTGGTCGTTTCTGGCGGTCGGGTCCGACGACAGGCCATATCGGCGCATCTTGTCGTTGAGGGTCCGTCGCGGAAGGCCCAGCGTTTCGGCCGCCCGCAGCGTGTTGCCCGCATGGGCATCGAGAACCGCCGCAATCTCGCGCGCCTCGAATTCGGCGACGCGGTCGGCCAGTGTCACGGGGCCGGGCGCGGGCGCGCTGGTGCCCGCCATGTCGAACAGACCAAGGGCATAGGCCTCTGCGCTGGCCTTCAACTCCCGCACATTGCCGGGCCAGGCCAGGCGTTTCAGCTTTTGCTGCATCGGCCAGGGCACCTCCGGATCGGGGCGGCCGTATCGCCGGGCGGCAAGCTGGGCATAATGCGCGAAGATCAGGGGAATGTCCTCGCCCGCCTCGCGCAAGGTCGGGGTGACAAGCTCGGTTCCCGCCAGCCGGAAATACAGGTCCGACCGGAAACCGTCGAGCAGTCGCAACGGCGTCTTCGTTGTCGCGATCACCCGGATATCAAGGGGGCGCGGCGCGGTTTCGCCGATCCGCTCGATCATCCGTTCCTGCAAGACCCGCAACAGCTTGGCCTGGATCGGCGGCGGCATCGTCTCCACCTCGTCCAGCATCAGCGTGCCGCCATTGGCGGCCTCCAGCTTGCCGGGCCGTCCTTCCGCATCATGGGCCAGCGCACCCGTGCCGTGGCCAAAGAGGATGGTCTCGGCCATCGCTTCGGGCAGGGCCGCGCAGTTCAGCGCGACAAGCGGCCCCTCGGCGCGGGCGCTGCCCGCATGGATCGCGCGGGCGGCGAGTTCCTTGCCGGTGCCCGTCTCGCCGGTGATGACGACGTCCAGATCGACAGAGGACAGTGCGGCGATCCGGTCGCGAAACGCGCGCATGGCGCGCGACTTGCCCAGAATGCTGACGCGGTCACGCTCGGCCAGAACCTGTTGCAGGCGCAGGACCTCGTTGCGGGCCGCCTGCGCGTCCAGCGTGCGCCGGATGACCGACAGCAGATGCGCGGAGTCATAGGGCTTTTCCAGGAAATCCTCGGCCCCGGCGCGAATGGCCTCGACCGCTTGGGCCACGTCGCCATGCCCCGTCAGCAACACGACCGGCACGGCCAGCGTCTCGGCCCGGATCGCCCTGAGCAGGCCGATGCCGTCCATTCCCGGCATACGCAGGTCGCTGATCACCATGTCGGGCGGGTCGGACAGGGCTGCAAGCGCCTCGGCCGCAGACGCAAGGGCCCGGACGTCGTGCCCCGCGGTCGAGACCAGATCGCACAGCGCCGACAAATGGTCGGCGTCGTCATCCACGATATGAATGCGCGCGGTCATCGGGACCCGTCCTCCTCGTCGGCCAGCGGCAGGGTCACCGTCACTTGCGTGCCCTTCAGCGGTGCAGACATGATATCCAGCGTTCCGCGGAAATCGGCAAGGATCGCCTTGCAGATGGCCAGACCAAGACCCAGACCTTCGCCCGTCAGCTTGGTCGAAAAGAACGGGTCCGTCACGCGCGGCAGGTCGCTTTCCGCGATGCCCGCGCCGTTGTCGCGAACCTCGAGCCGGGCCCGGCCCTCCGCCACGGACAGCGTGACCGAGATCCGCGGCTCCGGTGTGCCGTCGACGGCGTCCAGCGCGTTCAGCAGCAGGTTGGCCACGACCTGTTCGATCCGGACGGTCCCTGCCATGACCGGCACGCGGGCATCGGGCAGGTGCAGGTCGGGTGTCACGCCCACCACCTGCGCGCGCGGCAGGACAAGGTCCCGCGCGGATTTCAGCGGCGCGCGCATGTCGATCAGGGTCAGTTCCGAGGTCTGCTTGCGGGCAAAGCTTTTCAGGTGCTTGGTCGTGCGCTGCATCCGGCGGATCATGTCGCGCGCCCTGGCGATGCGGGTGGCGGTCGCCTTATCCTCGGACGGTATGCCGAATTCCGCCGCGGACAGGGTCGCCTCCATCGCGGCCAGCGGCTGGCTGATTTCATGCACGATCGCGGCCGACATCCGGCCCATGGCGGCCATCTTCTCGGTATGGACGAGGGCCTCCTGCGTCGCGCGCAGATCGGCCTCGGCCTGGGCCCGGGCCTCGATCTCGCGGGCAAGGTCGGCGGTGCGGGCGATGACCATCGATTCCAGCTTTTCCGACTGCGACAGGCGCAGGGCGACGATCTGGCGGCGCTGCTCGATTGCCTTGAGGGCGGCGGCAATGGCCAGGGTCGCAAGCGCCGCCAGCGTCGCCCATCCCAGCGCCATCAGCTGCAATCCGCGTGTCGGGCGGGCTGCGATCACCTGCCCGCCGGTCGCCGGAACCGGACCAAGCCGCGCGATCCAGCCTTCGCCCCGCGCATCGGCCCCCGAGGGCGGCTCGGCCAACAGCGGCGCGGTCTGCCCAAGCCCGACCCCCTCATAGGCGCGCGAGGCCACGAGATGGTCCAGAACCTCGGGCGACAATCCGGTCAGCGCGCGGTATTGCCAGTCGGGGCGGGCCGACAGGAACACCACCCCGTGTTCATCGGCCAGCGCCACATCGGCCTCTGCCGCGCGCCATGTTTCCTGAAGCGGCCGCAGGTCCAGCTTGACGACCATGACGCCCACCTTGCCCGCGACCTCCAGCCGGGCGGACAGGAAATAGCCCGGCACGCCCGTCGTCACACCGATGGCGTAGAACTGCCCGTTGCCGATTTCGAGCGCGTCCTGGAAGTAGGGACGGAACGCATAGTTCTGGCCCACGAAACTGCCCGGGCGGTTCCAGTTCGACGCGGCGATCGTTTCGCCCGTCGCGTCGATCAGGAACAATTCATCGGCCCCCGCATGCCGGGCGGCGGTCTCGAGATAGGTGTTGGCATCCTGCAAGGAGCCGGTGCCTGCCAGGGCATTGCGGATGCGGGCATCCTCGGCCGCGATATCGGGCAGCGCGCGCAGGCGGTCGACCTCGGCCTCGACGGCGCGGGTGGTCAGAAGAAGGGTCTGATCCAGTTCCTGCCGCGCCGCACCGAGCGCGAGACCTTGCGCCACGAACCAGACCAGCACCGCCGCCACGCCGGCAAGGAACAGGGGCCGGAGCACGGTCATGGCAGGGCGCGTCCGATCCGGTCGTGCCTGTCGCCCGGTGCCGGCATCATCGCGTCACCGGCCTTGCGTCCCGGATCGCGACTCCGCCACTCTGGCCGTGCCTTGGTTCCGGCGCGCCTCTGCCCGGTTGATCGCCAGCAGCGCCACGATCAGGACCGCCCCCGCGATCTCGACCGTCAGGTCGGGCCAGAACAGCGCGACGATCCCCGGCATCAGGAGGATCCGCATCCAGTTCTGCATCGGGTGCCACAGATAGGCCTCGAGCACGGCGGCAAAGGCCACGAGTCCCAGCATTGCGATAGCGCCGCTCCACAGGACCAGCGGCAGCGGGCCGCCGAGGATGATTTCCTGATTATAGACCATGAACAGCGGGATCAGATAGAGGCCCTTGGCGTATTTCCATGCCTGAACGCTGGTCTCCATCGGTTTCGAGCCTGCGATGGCCGCGCCTGCAAACCCCGCAAGTGCGACGGGTGGCGTGACGTTGCTGTCTTGCGAATACCAGAACACCACCAGATGCGCGATCAGGATCGGCACGCCGAATTCCTGGGTCAGGGCCGGTCCCACGAGGATGATCAGCACGATATAGGCCGCCGTCACCGGCAGGCCCATGCCAAGGATCAGGCTTGCGATGATCACCAGCAGCAGCGCCAGCAACAGGTTTCCGCCCGAGAAGGCGATCATCATGGCCGAGAATTTCAGCCCCAGCCCTGTCAGCCCGACGACCCCCACGATGATGCCCGCGACCGCGCAGGCCATCGACACGGCGACCGCGTTGCGCGCGCCCAGTTCCAGCGCGTCGAGCGTCAGGGCGATGCCCCGGCGGCAAAGCGCGACAAAGCCCCGGGCCGTGGGGCCATCGGCAGCGAATGTCCACAGCGCCCGGGCCGAGGCCGCGGCAATGATTGCAAGGATCGCGTAGAAGCCCACGCGCATCGGCGAATAGCCCGCCACCAGCAGCGCCACCAGCGCGACAAGCGGCAGAAGGAAATGCCAGCCTTCGGCCAGCACCCGGCGCGTGGCGGGAAGCTCGTCGGCGCCGAGCCCGGTCATGCCCTGCTTGACCGCGGCGATATGGACCAGCAGGTAGACCACCCCGAAATAGAGGACGGCCGGAAAGATCGAGACAAGCACGATGTCGACGTATGGCACGCGGGTGAATTCGCTCATCAGAAAGGCGCCGGCCCCCATCAGGGGCGGCATGATCTGCCCGCCGGTCGAGGCCGCGGCCTCGATCCCGCCCGCTTGCGCCGGCCGGTAGCCCAGACGTTTCATCAGCGGGATGGTGAAGGCGCCGGTCGTCACCACGTTGGCAATGGCGCTGCCGCTGATCGACCCCATGCCCGCACTGGCGATGACGGCGGCCTTGGCCGGTCCGCCGCGCTGACGGCCCGTGGCGGCATAGGCCAGGTCGATGAAGAACTTGCCCGCGCCCGTGACCTCGAGGAAGGCCCCGAACAGGACGAACACGAAGACAAAGGTTGCGGCGACGCCCAGCGGGATGCCGAAAATGCCCTCGGCCCCCAGCGTCATCTGGCTTGCGACACGGTCCAGCGAATAGCCGCGATGGTTCAGGATGCCGGGCAGCCAGTCGGCGAGAAACGGCAACTCTCCCCGGCTGCCTGCAAAGGCATAGGCCAGAAAGACCGCGCCGATGATCGTCATGCCAAGGCCGACAGCCCGGCGCGCCCCCTCCAGCACCACGACGATCGTGAGGATCCCCATCCACACGTCGATATCGCGCGGAAAGATCTGGTTGGCGATGATGTCGATGTTCAGCGGGACCCAGCCGCCCGCGGCGATCCCGCACAAGATCAGCACACCGTCGATGACCCAGCCCAGCACCCCGCGCGGCCGATCGCGTCCAAAGACCGGATAGATCAGGAAACACAGGACCAGGATGAAGCCCAGGTGGATGGGCCTCTGGAAGAACAGGCCCAGCGGCTGCACCCCCGCCGCGTAAAGCTGGAACAGCGACAGCGCGATGCCGATCACGGTGATCGCGCGCAGCACGAGGCGCGGCGGTGCGGGCGGCAAGGCCTGAACGGTTTCGGTGGTCATCGGTCTTCGTCCTCGATCAGGGTGATCCGCACCTTTTCGCGCGGCGCGACGGCCGACAGCGACACGGTCCGGTCGCCGACCCGCAGCCGGTGATCGACCGGCCCCGCGCCCGGGCGCAGCACATAGGCATTGCCCGGAACCGGCTCGTCGATATCCAGAATGAAATAGCCGCCCTGTCCGTCCGACACCTGCCGCCCACGTCCGGGGATGTGATCCAGCCCGGCCGCGAAATCAGGCAGATGCGACCAGGTCAGAACCATGTCTCCGCCGCGGTTCTCGTAGCAGTCCGACACCTCGAACCCCTGAACCGAATGGCGCCAGAGCACGCACCATTCCGCCCCGTCAGGAACGGCAAAGCGCGCGATCTGCCGGCCATCTTCGCGCGTCGCGACAAGGACCTCTGCCTGTGCGGGTGCCGATACGGACAGGAGGAGGGCCGCAAGCCCCCCTCCAAGCCAGCCCGTCACGGACGCAGCGCATCCGGGACGGTGGCGCCGATTTCCTCGAAATAGCGGATCGCACCGGGATGCAGCGGCACCGGCGTCGCATCGAGCGTGAACTCGACCGTGGTCTGGTTCGCCGCCGGATGAACAGCCTGCAATTCCGCGATGTTGTCGAACATCGCCTTGGTGATGGCATAGGCCAGATCGTCGGACATTTCCGACGACACGGTCAGCACGTTGGGAATGCCCAGAACGGCGATATCCTCGTCGACACCGGTATAGGTGCCCCCTGCAAGGGTGGTCGTGGCAAAGGTGCTGTCCGCGGCCTTTGCGGCGGCGAGTTGTTCCTCGGTCAGGGCGATGATGGTGATGTCCTGCGTGGTGGCAAGGTTCAGGATCGACGAGGTGGGCGCACCCACCGACCAGAAGCCGGCATCGATATCGCCATTGGCCAGCGCATCGGCCGTTTCGTTGAAGTTCAGGCGCTGTTCGTCGATATCGTCATAGCTGATGCCGTTGGCATCGAGGATGGCGGCGGTGTTGACCTCGGTGCCCGAACCGGGCGCGCCGATCGACACGCGTTTGCCGCGCAGATCCTCGAGCGTGGTGATCCCGCTGCCGTCGAGCGCCACGATATGCACCATGTTGGCATAAAGCGACGCGATGCCGCGCACCATGGGCAGTTGCTGCCCGTCGAACCGGCCGGTGCCCGTATAGGCCTGCGCCACGGTATCGGCCAGAGCGATGGCGAGGTCCGCGTCGCCCAGCGCGATCAGGCCCATATTCTCGACCGAGGCGCCGGTGACCTCGGCGGTGGCGGAATAGCCCTCGATATGGGTGTTGATGATCTCGGCCAGGCCGCCGCCCATGGGGTAATAGACCCCGCCGGTGCCGCCCGTGGCGATCGAAAGCTGGTCCTGCGCCACTGCCGGCGCGCCAAGGCTCAGCGCGACAAGCGCGGCCGTTCCGATCAGGCCCTTCGGCCCGCGAAGAAATGTGTCAAACATGATGTCCTCCCAAGACAGGTTTCACATAAGGTCGTCTCGCGTTCTCCTCCCGCGACGGGGTCAAACTCTCAGATTTGCGGGCGAAGGGGGATGTTTTTCTGCCCCTTGGGCGGAATTCCATCGCAAGGGGCCGCCACGGCGGAGGCGAGAATTCGCCCCCTCCTCGACGCCGCCGGCCGCCGGCAGGCCATGACGGGCGGAAAGGTGTCACAATTCGTGGACGACAGGTGGCGCATCGCAGACCTGTCTTGCGATCTCGACCACATGGCGGTGATGGGTCAGGTAGATCGCCTGCCCGCTGCGGCCGATCCTCTCCATCAGGCGGCAGGCGGCGCGGGTGCGATCCTCGTCGAAGGTCTCGAACACGTCGTCGCAGAAGAACGGCAACTGCACCCCCTGCGCCACCATCTGTTCATAGGCCGCCGCGCGCAGCGCAAGGTAAAGCTGGAACCGGGTTCCCTTCGACATGTCGCCGATCTGCTTGGGCGTGCCGCTCTCGTCGACGGCCAGCAGAAGTTCCGATGCGCCATCCGGTTGCGTCCTGAGCGTCGGGTAGGCGCCGTTCGTCAGTTCGGCAAAGGCCCTCTCGGTCGAGGCCATCATCTCGCTCCGGTGGCGGTCGCGATAGCGTCGGATCGCCTCTTCGGCGAGGTGCAGGCCAAGGTCGCGTTCGAGGTAATCAAGCAGGACCTCCTCGATCTGCATCTGGATCGTGGCGCGCCGTTCAACCAGTTCGGCGATCTCCGCCCCGCCGGTGACTGCGGCAAGATCCCGCTCGGCATTTGCGCGGTCGACCGTGGCGGCCGAAAGCCTGCTGTCGGCCATGTCCAGATCGGCCTGCAGAGATCGTTCCTTCGCCTCGAGCGCCGGGGCCGTCTCGTCGTCCAGAAGCGTGCGGGCCTCTTCGATCCGCCGAAGCGACAGGTCGTCGAGGATCCGTTTTTCCAGATCGGCGATGCGGTTGCGGCTGGCGATGACGTCGCGGGCCTTGCCCACGGCGATCCGCAAGGCATCGAGGGTTCCCGTGTCCACCCTCGCGGGAAAGACGGCGCCCAGGTCCGCGACCGTCCGGTCGATATCCTCGAGCCTGTCCTCAAGCGTGGCCCGGCGTTGTGCGTCCTCGTCCATCTGGGCGCCCAGTTCCTCGTGCCGGGTCCTGTCGGCCTGCGCCTGGCTTGCGGCCTCGCGCAACTGGCGAAACGTATCAAGCGGGTCGCCCGCCGCGATGCCCGCACGCGCGCCCAGCTCCGCCACCGCCTCGGTGAACCGGCGCTGGTCGTCCTGCATCGCCTGGACCTGCCGCCGGGCCTGAAGCCGCTTTGCGTCATGTTCCCGCATGTCGCGCAACTGGCCCGGGGCCGCGGACAGCCTGTCGGGGGACAGCCTGTCGCCGAAGAGGGATTTCACCTTCGCGTCCCAGGCCGCCATGGCCTGACCGGTGGCCTCGAGAAGGGCCACCTGATCGCGCTGTCGGCCGTCCAGCTCGGCCTGCAGGGCCGCCATCCTGTCGGCCGCTGCGCGCAAGGCATCCCGGTGGGCCTGCTCGGCCTGCGCCAGACGACGGGCCGCGGCCAGAGCCTCGTCGAATGTCGGCGCCTCGAGCCCCGTGAGAGGCGCCAGTTCCTGACGCAGGCGCTCTGCCCGGTCGAGCGTTTCGCGGTGCTGCGCGGTCAGGATGTCCCGCTGCCGCTGCGCCGCCCTGGCCCTTGCATGCAGACCGACCCAGTCCGACAGCGCGGAGGGCGACAGCGCCGGCAAGCCGATCACCGTTGCCATGCGCCGTGCTTCGGCCTCGATCTCCGTTGCCGCCGCGACAAGCCGGTCGCGTTGTCCGGCCGCGATCCCGGCGCGGGCCTCCGTATCCGCGAGGTCCTGCCCAAGCTTGCGCAATTCGCCCAGCTCGGACGCATGGGCAAGCCGGGCTGCGTCGATCTGGTCCACCTCCTGCATCGCGGGGGCAAAGCTGTCGGCGCTGTCGGCGTTCAGGGCCTCGCGATGGGCCCGCCACAGGGCGTCGCGCCGGGCGCGGGCTAAATGGGCCGCCTCGTCGCTTGCGACGCGGGACCCTTCGGCAAGACGGGCGATCTTGGCGTTCGTTGCCGCGACGTCCTCGGCAAGCTGGTCCAGCCTGTCGGTTATGCGGGCGAACTGCTGCGTCAGGCCCGCATGCTTTTCGGCCATGTCCGATGCCGTGGACGGATCGACCGGGCAATCGGGCAGCCCGGCAAAGATGCAGGACCCGACCGACAGCGCATCAAGCGCATCGGCCAATGTCGCATCTGCGGAGGCGATGGCCTGCCGTGCCGTCGCAAGGTTCGGAGCCAGGGTGTCGGCGTCGAACCGGGCAAGCAGGTCCGTCAGGCCGGTGCGGGCAGGTGGCGCATCCTGCAAGTCCTGCCATGCGTCCTGCGCTTCGGCGATGCGGGTCTCGAGGCGGGCGATTTCCTTCTCTCCGGCTTCGCGTGCACGGGCGGTGTCCCTCATCGTGTCGCGCAGGTCCTCGAGCATGGCGATCTCGGAGGGCGCCGTGACAAGGCCGGTCACGTCGCTCTCATCCGCCGCCCCCAGATCGCGCGCGATGCGCCTCATGTCAGACAGGGCCTCCTCGTGGGCGCGCTCGCGCTTGGGCAGGTCCAGCGCGGCCGTCTGCATCCGGCTGTGCAACTCGCCCAGCTCGTCCAGCCGGTCTGCCAGGGCAAGACGCTCCTCGTCGAGGACCAGCGCGGCGCGCTCCGTTTCCGCCCGGTCGAGGCGGTCCTTCAGGCGCTGCAACTCGGCCTCCGCCTGTCCGCGCTCTGTCGTCATCTTGACCAGCTCTTCGGGGTTGATGTCGATCCGGTCGGGAAAATCGGCCAGATCCGCGATTTCTTCGGCCAGACGGTCCAGTTCCGCGAGGTTCGGCAGCGCCCGCCGCTGCGCCGCGATGGCGGTCTGGCGGGCGCGCAACCGGTCTCGGGCGGCCCGCGCTTCGGCCTCCTCGTCCCGGGCGATCTGAAGCGCATCCTTCAGCTTCTTCCAGGCATTGGCGCTGACATCCATGTCGCGGATGGCGTGGTCCACCTCGGCAAGCTCGCGTTTGAGTTCGGCGGCGCGGGTCGAGGAGGAGCGTTTCCTGTAGAGCCCGCTTGCGTCGTCCCGCGCCTGTTCGAGAACGGCGTTGAGGTCCGCGACACCCGCCGCCGCCGAGAACAGCAGGCGCCCGATCTCGCCGCGGGCATTGGCGATATCCTCGCCGCCCCGTTCGATCGTGTCGTCGTCAAGGCACAGAAGGCTGCGGTAATCGTCCAGCGACAACCCGCCAAGATGGGCGGCGATGGCGGTCTCGGGCAGGGTCGCGTCGGCCTCGCCCCGAAGGTTGGCGCTTTGCGATGGCAGCCGCGTGAACAGGCGGCTCTCCCCCCCAAGGTCAAGCAGGCCCGAGACCCGGAGGTTCCGTCTCTGGTGCTGAAAGCCGTAGGGCTCCCGATGGGCAAACCCGTAGAGAAGACGCAGATAGGCTTCCATCGTCGTGGTCTTGCCGGCCTCGTTCGAGCCGTAGATCAGATGGAAATCCGCTCCGCCCTCCGCCTTGCCGAAATCGAGGACCTTGCCAGTGAAATGCCCGAAAAAGTCAAGGGAAAGCCGCTCGATCCGCATCAGGTGGCCGCCCCCCTCATCCGGGCAAGCATCCGCTCTGCGCCGCGCTCCGCCAGATCGCGGGCAAGCCTGTCCATCGCCGCCTCGTCCGGCAGAAGCGCGGCACGGCGCTGCGGTGGCAGCTCCTGCAATATCCCTTCGATCTTGGTGCGGCAGGTCTCGGTAAAGCCGGGCTCGTCGCGGATGGCCTGCATGATCGCGGCCAATTCGTCCGTGGCGCCGTGTCCGGGGGCTGCGGTGTCGGACAGGTCGATCACCAGCTTGTCGAGCCACAGAACGCCGGTCTCGCGGGCATGTTGCGCTGCGGTGTCGGCCCAGACGTCGCGGTCGCGCAGGACCTGCCAGCGGCGGGGCGTGGCCCCGGTCAGGCAAAGCCGGATCACCGCGCTGTCGGACCGGAGGTCTCGTGCCGTGTCGCGCAGCGCCTGTCTCAGCCTTTCGCGCAGGGCATCGTCGCTGTCGGCCCCGGTGGCGTCGACCGTGACCGACAGGAACTCCACCACTGATGTCGGCACCTCTTCGATGGCGATCGTGCCGTCCACCGTCAGGAGCGTGGCCGATTTCGGCCCCGTCTCCCCCATGTCGCGGCCCTGGGGCGTTCCGGGCATGACGATCCATGTCGCGTCCGCGTGGACCTGCCTGCGGTGCACATGCCCCAGTGCCCAATAGTCGAAACCCGCCGCGGCAAGGTCGCCTGTCGTGCAGGGGGCATAGGGGTCATGACCCTCCGCCCCGGCAAGCGAGGTGTGTAGCATCGCGATGTTGACGGCGCCTGCGACCGGCGGCGGAAACTTCGGCACAAGGCTTTCGGGGGCATGGCGGCTGGCAAAACTGACGCCATGGATCCAGACGCTGTCTGCAAGCTGAACCTTGCCGCCGCGACCGTCGAAGACATGCACGTTGTCAGGCAGGCTCAACTCGCCGGTCAGCGGGTTTTCGGCGTCGTGGTTGCCCTTGATGTAGAAGACGCGGATGCCGCCGTCGCGCAGGCGCTCCATCTGGCGGGTCAGAAAGGCCGCGGTCCGTGCGCTCCGCTCTGCCCCGTCAAAGAGGTCGCCCGCGATCAGGAGGGCCGCGACATCCTCGGTCAGGGCCAGATCGACGATCCGGCTCAGCGCGGCGCGGCTTGCGGTCTGGACCCGCTCCCGCAAGTCGGGATCGCGCAATGCCAGCGATCTCAGCGGCGAATCCAGATGGATGTCAGCCGTGTGAATGATCTTCAACATGTCCACGCCCCCGGTTCCCAAGGTCACATCCCGCCTCGCCCGATGACCCGGGGACAAGGCGTAACGGCTGCACCCCCCGCAAACAAGCGGCTTGGGGCCGTGTCCGGCCGATTACGCGCTCGGGCCCAGAGCGGCTGTGGCCCGGGCGTTCACTTCGGTTCGCGTCGGGTCGAGCCGGCCCGTCGCATCGCGCGCGACCATCCAGCTGCCGCCGACGCAGATGACGTTGGGCAGGCGAAGGTCGTCCCGTGCGGTATCTGGGGGAGGGCCGCCCGTCGGGCAGTGCCATGGCCTCCGTCGCGCTAGCTCAGGCGTGAAGAAACGGCAGGCCGGTGGCCGCCGGTCGAGGTCGGCGATCGTCATGACCGGGCTCCCCGGCAGGGCGCGTCTTCGAGCGTTGCGGCCAGACCGTCCCTCTCGAAGGCGCGCAGACAGTCTGCAACGGCGCGGCGCCACGGGTCATGGGACCACAGCGCGGACGCCACGGAGCCAAGCGCGTCGCCGATCCGGTCGACCAGCAGGGCCGGGTCACCGCCGCTCCCGGTCACGGCGCGGCGCAGCGCGTCCCGGCGCGGATCCTCGAGAGGGAGGGCATCGCCCGCGCAATCCGCGCCCCCGAGAAACCGCAGCCAGCAGGCGGTGACCAGCGCGCAGCTGTCGAAACCCTCGCCGCGTGCGATCAGATCCCGCGCGGGGACAAAGACACGCTGCGGCAGTTTCTGGCTGCCATCCGTCGCGATCTGAAGGCAGCGATGCGCGATTGCGGGATTGGCAAAGCGGGCAAGCAGATCGTCGATATAGCCCTCGACCGCAAAGCCGGGCACAGGGTCAAGGCTTCGGGCCGCCTGCTCCATGTGCCAGCGGACCGTCGCGGCCAGACGCGGATCGGCCATCACGTCGCGCACCATGCCCAGGCCAAGCAGCGCGCCCGAATAGGCGATGAAGGAATGCGCGCCGTTCAGAAGCCGCAGCTTCATCTCTTCGAAGGGGCGGACATCTCGCACGACGAGGACACCGGCCTTTTCCCAGGCGGGGCGCGGACCGGCAAAGTGGTCCTCGATGACCCATTGGCGGAACGGCTCGGTCTCGATGGCGGCCGCGTCGCCCTGGGCCAGGGCGCGCGTCTCCTGTGTCGCGGCGGGGGTGATGCGGTCGACCATGGAGCAGGGAAAGGTGCAGGCCCGCTCGATCCACTCGGCAAGGGCCGGATCCCTCTGTCGCGCGAATTCCAGCGTGATCGCGCGCAGGAGATGCCCGTTCTCGGGCAGGTTGTCGCAGGACAGGATCGACATCCCGCCAAGGCCCGCCACCTTCCGTTTCGCAAGGCCAAGGCACAGAAGGCCCACAAGGCTTTGCGGGTCGTCATCCGGGTCGGCAAGGTCATGGGCCACCGCGGCATCGTCACGGTCGAGCCGGGCCGCGCCGATATCGGCGCCATAGCCCTTTTCCGTCACGGTGATCGTGACGATGTGGATCGCTGCATCGGCGATCCGCCGGGCCACCTCGTCCGCGTGGCCGTGAAACAGATGCGCCCGGCGGATCACCGTCATGTCGAGAAGCTTCGGCCCCTCGGGGTGGCGTTCGATCAGGGTATAGCGGCCGCCTTGGGCGTTCAGGGTCCGGGCCAGCGCGGGGTTGCGCATCGACACCGCCTCGATCCCCCAATCGCCGCCGCCCGCGGCGATCGCGTCCTGAGTGAACGCGGCCTGGTGGGCGCGGTGAAACGCGCCAAGCCCCAGATGCAGGATCCCCGTCTTCAGCGTGCCGGGCAGCGGCGAGGGGATCATGCCTCGTGCTCCAGCGCCATCATCACGCCGCGCAGTTCGGCCAACCCCTTGAGCCGGCCGATGGCCGGATAGCCGGGTGCGGCCTTGCGCGTGCGGTCGTCGAGGATTTCCTGCCCGTGATCGGGGCGCATGGGTATGGAGGCATCCGCCCGGCCCTCGGCGCGGCGACGCCGTTCTTCCGCGACGATGGCCCGCATGACCGCCACCATGTCGGTGGAGCCGGCAAGATGTTCGTCCTCGTGAAAGGAACAGGGCACGTTGTCATCGGCACGCCGCACATTGCGCAGGTGCAGGAAATGCACCTTGTGGCCAAGCCGCTGCATCATGCCGGGCAGGTCGTTGTCGCCCCGCGCGCCAAGGCTGCCGGTGCAGAAGGTGATGCCGTTGGCCGGGCTGGGGACCACGTCCACCAGCCATTGGAAATCCGCCTCGGTCGACATGATCCGTGGCAGCCCGAACAACGGCCATGGCGGATCGTCGGGGTGGCAGCACAGCCGCATTCCCAGCCGTTCGGCATTGGGTGCCACGGCTCCGAGGAAGGTGGCAAGGTTGCGTCGCAGACGTTCGGCGTCGATATCCGCATAGGTCTCGAGCCGGGCGCGGAAACTGTCCATCGTCCAGTGTTCGGCCGACCCGGGCAGACCGGCGAGGATCGTTGCCGTCAGCCGTTCGCGCTCCTCTTCGTTCATCGCCTCGGCCCGTTCGGCCGCGGCGGCCAGCACGCTGTTGGAATAGTCGCGGGTCGCGGCGTCGCGGCCCAGCACATGAACGTCGAACGCCGCGAAATCGACAAGGTCGAAGCGCAGGGCCTTCGCCCCGCTATCCATCGGCGCGGCAAGATCGGTGCGCGTCCAGTCGTTAACCGGCATGAAATTGTAGCAGATGACCTCGATCCCCTCGGCGGCCAGATGCTCCATCGAGGCGATCCAGGCCGCGATATGGGCCTCGGCCTCGGGGGCGCCGGTGCGGATCGCCTCGCTGACCGGAAGGCTTTCGACGACCTCCCATGTCAGCCCGGCTGCCTCGATCTCGGTGCGGCGGGCCGCGATCGCCTCTCGGGTCCACAGGTCACCGGGGCGGATGTCGTGCAGGGCCGTCACGATGCCCGACGCGCCGGTTTGCCGAACGTCCGAAAGTGTCACCTTGTCCTGTGGGCCGAACCAGCGCCAGGTCTGCTTCATCTGTCTTGATCTCCAAGCTTGTAGGTGTCGCGGGCGAGGCCGTTGGCCAAAAGCGGCGCCAGCGCGAAGGCCTCGTCCTCGTCCAGGCGATGCGTCGTCACGAGATCGGCCAGAAAGGCGCAATCGCAGCGGCGGGCCACATCGTGCCGGGCCGGGATCGAACACAGCGCGCGGGTGTCGTCGTTGAACCCGGCGGTGTTGTGCAGGCCCGCGGTTTCGGTCGCCATCTGGCGGAACCGGCGCATGCCTTCGAAACTGTCATGGAACCACCAGGGCGGACCCAGACGCAGCGACGGGTAGACGCCGGCCAGCGGGGCCAGTTCGCGGGCATAGGTCGCCTCGTCGAGCGTGAACAGAACCAGCGTCAGGCGCGGGTCCATTCCGACCGCGTTGAGGAGGGGGCGCATCTCTTCCACGAAGCCGGTTCGGCGCGGAATGTCGAATCCCCTGTCGCGGCCATAGGTGGCGAAGACGCCATGATGATGATTGCGCAGCGATCCGGGATGAAGCTGCATGACAAGCCCGTCCTCGCAGGACATGCGGGCGAATTCGGTCAGCATCTGTGCGCGGAACAGTTCTGGCTCGTCGGCGGTGGCCTTGCCGGTCCGGACCCGGCCGAACAGGGCGGCGGCCTCGGCTTGGGGCAGGTCCGCCGTGCGGGCGGTGGGGTGTCCGTGATCCGAAGCCGTCGCGCCGTTGTCGATGAAGAAACGGCGCCTTTCGCGATGCGCCTCGAGATAGCCGGACCAACTGTCCGTATTCCGGCCCGTCACCTCGCCCAGCCGGTCGAGATTGGCGGCAAAGCCCTCGAAGTCGGGGTCGGTGACGGCATCGGGCCGATAGGTCGGGACGACCCGCCCGCCCCATCCGCTTGCGCGGGCCTGTCGATGCCAGCCCAGATCGTCGAGCGCACCGTCGGTGGTTGCGATGACCTCGATCCCGAACCGGTCGGAAAGCGCGCGGGGCCGATATTCGGGCTGGGCCAGCTTGTCGTTGATCGCGTCGAATGCCGCATCGGCGGTCGCGGCCGACAACCGCTCCTCTATCCCGAACACCTCGCTCAGGGCGTGATCGACCCAAAGGCGCGAAGGTGTGCCCCGGAACAGGTGATAGTGTTCCGCGAAGGTCCGCCAGATGGCGCGACGGTCGGTCGCGGCGCCGGGGCCGATGCCCAGCGCCTCGAACGGCACACCCTGGCTGACCAGCATCCGCACGACATAATGATCGGGGATCACGAACAGTTCCGCGGCATCGGGGAAGGCCGGGTTCTCGCCCCACCAGCGCGGGTCCGTATGCCCGTGGGGCGAGACGACCGGAAGGGTTTCGACCGACTCGAAAAGGGCGCGGGCGATCGCGCGCGTGCCGGGATCGGCGGGGAACAGGCGGTCGGGGTGCAGCAAGGGCATGGGTGTCATCCTTCGTCTCCGGCCACCACCCGCGGTCAGCAAAGCGGGTTCCCGGGACCGTGGTCCATGATGGACAGCGTCCCCCGGAAGGCAATGCAGAAGGAGACGATCGGCTGCAAGTGGCGTAATTCCGGGACACCGCGAACATCTGCCGGCCCCGAAATCGTCGTGTTTTGTCTGTGCGAGCCATGGACTTGCCTGAGAAAATGTGCGGCAAATCGGTTCGGGACTTGGGATGATGCGACCCGCGCCGCGCGGCCCCGCATTCAAGAACGGGACGAAGGAGAAGACATGACAGCCAATCTGGATTTCGACACACTCCGATCCGAAGCAGCCGCGGGCACGATCGACACGGTCCTGGTCTGCCTGATCGACATGCAGGGCCGGCTGATGGGCAAGCGGTTCCATGTCTCGAACTTCCTTGAAAGCGGTTTCGAAGAGACCCATTGCTGCAATTACCTTCTGGCGACCGACCTCGAGATGGCGACGCCCGACGGCTATGCCGCCACGTCATGGCAGCAGGGTTACGGCGACTACGTGATGAAGCCCGACCTCGCGACCCTGCGGCGGATCCCCTGGCTCGAGGGGACGGCGCTCGTTCTGTGCGACCTGATCGACCACCATACCCACGACCCCGTCCCGCATTCCCCGCGCCAGATCCTCAAGGCGCAGATCGCCCGGGCCGAGGCGATGGGGGTCACGCCGATCATGGCGACGGAGCTGGAATTCTTCCTGTTCGAGAAATCCTATGACGACTACCGCAAGGCGGGCTATCGCGGGCTCGAGCCGCTGGCGGGCTACAACGCCGATTACGCGATGCAGCTGACCACCAAGGAAGAACACGTGATGCGGCCGATCCGCAATCACCTGGTCGCGGCGGGTGTTCCGGTCGAGAACACGAAGGGCGAGGCCGAAACGGGCCAGGAAGAGCTGAACATCCGCTATGCCGACGCGCTTCTGGCCTGCGATCACCACACGATCGCGAAACAGGCGATCAAGGAAATCGCCATGGCGCATGGGCATTCCGCGACGTTCCTGCCGAAATGGCATCACGCCAAGGTCGGAAGCGCCGCGCATATCCATCAATCCCTGATGGGCAAGGACGGACCTGTCTTTCACGACCCGTCCGACCTGCTGTCGATGTCGGCGGTGATGAAATCCTATGTGGCGGGGCTTTTGAAATATTCGCCCGACATCACCTTTTTCCTCGCGCCTTACGTCAACAGCTACAAGCGGTTCCTGCCGGGCACCTTCGCGCCGACCAAGATCGCCTGGAGCAATGACAACCGCACCGCCGGTTACCGGCTTGTGGGCGAGGGGACAAAGGGTGTCCGAATCGAATGCCGGATCCCCGGATCCGACATCAACCCCTACCTCGCCTGTGCCGCCCAGCTTGCCGCCGGCCTGACGGGCATCGAGGAAGGGCTGAGCCTTGATCCGCCGGTCAGCGGCGATGTCTACGGGATGGACGAGATACCCTCGATCCCCCATACCCTGCGCGACGCGACCGAGACGTTGCGCCGCTCGGCCATGTTGCGGCAGGTCATGGGCGATTGGGTCGTCGATCACTATGCCCGTGCCGCCGAAGTCGAACAGGAAGCCTTCGACGCGGTCGTCACGGATTGGGAAATCGCGCGCGGATTCGAAAGGGTTTAGAGGATAACACATTTTGGAAGTGTAACTATTGTAAATGTAACTATTTCGGCGCATGATCTGGTTATTCGTTTAACCTAGGAGACTTGGGCATGAGCAAATACGGACCACTTCGCGACCACCTGTCGAAGCGCCAGTTCTCGAGGGTCCCGATGACATTCGACGAAATCGAGAAGGTCATCGAAGGCGCGCTGCCGCCATCCGCCCGAAAGCACCGTGCCTGGTGGAGCAACAATCCCTCCAATTCCGTCATAACCTATGCCTGGCTCGAGGCCGGATTTCGCACCGCGGAAGTCAGTCTCGAGGGGGAACGCGTCGTGTTCGTCCGTCAGGAGGCCGAACTGCCGGAGACGTCGAAGGCTCAACGGCGCAACCCGGTCTTCGGCTGCATGAAGTCCACCGTTACCTTTGGTCCCGGAACGGATGTGACCCTTCCGGCAGATCCGGATTGGGCCGATCGTTGAGGCTTCTTCTCGATACCTGCGCCATTTTGTGGGCCGGGAACGGGGATCCTCTGTCAGATCTTGCCGTCGATGCGATCGACGCGGCCCATGACGCGCGTGAACCTCTGGCCATCAGCGCGATTTCGGCTTGGGAAATCGGCTTGCTCGTGTCGCGCAACCGATTAAGCCTTCCTCAACCGGTTCCTGACTGGTTCGCCGCATTCGTCAAGGGCAGCCGCTGCAAGGTCGAACACTTGGATACAGACATACTCGTGTCATCGAGCTTTCTGCCGGGTGACCCTCCAAAGGATCCGGCGGATCGCATGGTCATTGCGACCGCGCGCCATACGGGACGAATGATTGTCACCCGGGATCGGCGGATCCTCGGTTATGCCGAAGACGGACATGTCAAAGCCATCCCCTGCTGAAGGAATCGTCTTGAAAACTCTTGATCTCATCTCTCCCATCGACGGCTCCGTCTATCTGAGCCGTGACGTGCTGAGCCCTGACGCCGCGATGGCGGCGGCGCTAAGGGCGCGCGCCGCGCAGCCTGAATGGGCCGCGCGCCCGCTGGCCGAACGGGTCGCGCTTGTCCGCAAGGCGGGCGAGATCGTCGGCCGGACGACAGATCGCATGGCCGTGGAACTGGCCCACCAGATGGGCCGGCCCGTGCGCTATGGCGGCGAATTCGGGGGTTTCATCGAACGGCTGGGCTACATGGCCGATGTGGCCCAAGACAGCCTCGCGCCCATGATCATCGAGGACAGCGACGCCTTTGTCCGCCAGATCAAGCGCGTGCCCTGGGGCGTGGTGCTGGTCGTGGCGCCCTGGAACTATCCCTACATGACGGCGATCAACACGGTCGCTCCCGCGCTGATCGCGGGCAATTCGGTGATCCTGAAACATGCCGCCCAGACCCTGCAGGTGGGTGAGAGGCTGGCCGAGGCCTTTCACGAGGCGGGCGTGCCGGAAGACGTGTTCCTGAATGTCGTGATCGATCACGACACGACATCGGCCCTGATCTCGTCGCGCGCGGTGGATTTCGTGAACTTTACCGGCTCTGTCGGGGGCGGACAGGCGATGGAGCACGCGGCGGCGGGCACCTTCATCCCCGTCTCGACGGAACTGGGTGGCAAGGATCCGGGCTATGTGCGCGCCGACGCCGATCTCGACGCGGCGGTCGATACGCTGATGGACGGGGCGATCTTCAATTCCGGGCAATGCTGCTGCGGGATCGAGAGGATCTACGTGGCCGAGGCGCTTTACGACGCCTTTGTCGAAAAGGCGGTGGCCTGGGCCGGGGCGCAGAAACTGGGCAATCCGCTCGACCCCGAAACGACGCTGGGGCCGATGGCCAACATCCGCTTTGCCCGCGAGGTGCGGGCGCAGGTGGCCGAGGCACTGGCCGACGGCGCCACGGCCCATATCCCGCAGATGGCCGCCGATGACGGCGAAAACACCTATGTCACGCCCCAGGTCCTCACCGGAGTGAGCCATGACATGCGCGTCATGCGCGACGAAACCTTTGGCCCTGTCGTGGGGATCATGCCCGTCGCCAGCGACGATGAGGCGATCGCGCTGATGAATGACAGCCGCTTTGGCCTGACTGCCTCGATCTGGACCTCCGACACACGCGCCGCCGAAGAGATCGGCGACAGGCTGGAAACCGGGACCGTCTTCATGAACCGCTGCGACTACCTCGACCCCGCGCTCTGCTGGACCGGTTGCAAGGATACCGGGCGCGGGGCGGGGCTGTCGAAACTAGCCTATCAGGCGCTGACCCGTCCGAAATCCTACCACTTGCGAAAGAACTGACATGAGCCCGACTGCCAACTGGTCCTATCCCACCGCCATCCGTTTCGGCGCTGGGCGGATTTCCGAAATCGCCGAGGCCTGCCGTGCGGCTGGCATTTCCAGGCCGCTTCTCGTCACCGATCGTGGCCTGGCGGAGATGGAAATCACGCGCCGCACGCTTGCCCTCATGGAGGAGGCGGGGCTGGGCACCGCGCTGTTTGCCGATGTCGATCCCAACCCGAATGACCGTAACGTCGACGCGGGCCTTGCGGTCTATCGCGCGGGCGGCTTTGACGGGGTGATCGCCTTTGGCGGGGGATCGGGCCTCGATCTGGCCAAGACGCTGGCCTTCATGGCGGGCCAGACCCGGCCCTTGTGGGATTTCGAGGATATCGGCGACTGGTGGACCCGCGCCGACCCGGCAGGCATCCATCCCATCGTGGCCGTGCCCACCACGGCCGGCACCGGGTCCGAGGTGGGCCGCGCCAGCGTCATCACCAATTCCGAACCCCATGAAAAGAAGATCATCTTCCATCCGAAGATGCTGCCTTCGGTCGTGATCTGCGACCCGGAACTGACGGTCGGCATGCCGCAATTCATCACCGCCGGCACCGGTCTTGATGCCTTTGCCCATTGTGTCGAGGCGTTTTCCAGCCCGCATTACCACCCGATGAGTCAGGGTATCGCGCTCGAAGGCATGCGGCTGGTGATCGACAACCTGCCGCGTGCCTATGCCGACGGCACCGATCTCGAGGCGCGTGCCAACATGATGAGCGCGGCCGCCATGGGGGCCACGGCCTTTCAGAAGGGGCTGGGCGCGATCCATGCGCTGTCGCATCCCGTGGGCGCGCATCACCACACGCATCACGGCACGACCAATGCCGTCTGCATGCCAGCCGTTCTGGATTTCAACGCGCCGGCCATTCGCGACCGGTTCGACCGGGCCGCGGGCTATCTGGGCATCGAGGGTGGCTTCGACGGCTTCCGCGACTTCGTGGACCAGTTCAACGACAGCTTTGCGATCCCGAAAACGCTGTCGGGGCTTGGTGTGACGGATCCGGATATCGACCGTCTTGTCGCGGACGCGTTGCGCGATCCGTCCACGGGCGGCAACCCCGTCGAGATGACCGAGCAGAATACCCGCGCCCTGTTCGAGCGGATTCTCTGACCTTTCGGGCGCGTTCCCTGTTCCCTGAAGCGGGCCGCCGGTCTAGCCTGACCCGGCGGCCCCTTTGTCCGGCCGCCCCGTAGGAGGAGCGTATTTGTGTCGGAGCCAAAGAACATCCTGTTCATCATGTTCGATCAGCTGCGCTGGGATTATCTAAGCTGTTATGGCCATCCGCATCTGAAGACACCGAATATCGACAGGCTTGCCGCGCGGGGCGTGCGGTTTGACAGGGCCTATATCCAGTCCCCGCTTTGCGGCCCGTCGCGCATGTCGACCTATACGGGGCGCTACGTCCACAGTCACGGCGCCACATGGAACAACGTCCCCCTCAAGGTGGGCGAACTGACCATGGGCGACCACCTGCGCGATCTGGGTATGGGATGCTGGCTTGTCGGCAAGACCCACATGAGGGCCGATGCCGAAGGGATGCGCCGGCTGGGGCTGGAGGCCGACAGCGTCATCGGCGCGCGTGTCGCCGAATGCGGCTTTGACATCTTCGAACGCGATGACGGGATGCGACCCGAAGGCCCGGAGGGCCTCTATGACAGGTCCGGTGCGCTGCGATACAACGAATATCTGCGCAGCAAGGGCTATGACAGCGACAATCCCTGGCACGACTTTGCCAATTCCGGGGTCGACGGAGACGGCAACGTGCTGTCGGGATGGTTCCTCAAGAATTCGGACGTGCCTGCCAATATCCGCGAGGAAGACAGCGAAACGCCCTACCTGACCCGCCGGGGGATGGATTTCATCCGCGCCCAAGGCGATGCGCCCTGGTGCTGTCACCTGAGTTATATCAAGCCGCACTGGCCCTATATCGTGCCCGAACCCTATGCCAGCATGTATGGGCCCCAGGATTTCCTGCCTCCTGTCCGGAGCGAGGCGGAACGGCAAAGCGATCACCGGGTCTACCAGGGCTTCATGTCCAACCGGATCGGCCAGGCGTTCTCGCGCGACGATATCCGCGACAAGGTCCTGCGCGCCTATATGGGGCTGATCAAGCAATGCGACGACCAGATGGGCGTGCTCTTCGACTGGCTCGACGAGACGGGCCGCATGGACGACACCATGATCGTGCTGACCTCGGATCACGGCGATTTCATGGGCGATCACTGGATGGGGGAGAAGACGTTCTTCCAGGATGCGGCCACCAAGGTGCCGCTGATCATCTATGACCCGTCCCCGCAGGCCGATGCCACGCGCGGAACGGTCTGTGACGCGCTGGTGGAATGCATCGACCTGCCGCCCACCTTCGTCGAGGTCGCGGGCGGCCGGGCCGCCGATCTCGACCATATCCTCGAGGGGCATTCCCTGCTGCCCTATCTGCGCGATCCCTCGGCAGGCCCTGTCCGCGACTACGTCATCTGTGAATACGATTTCTCGGGCAGCCCGCTTGCCGGTGTTCTGGATGTGGAACCCGACGAGGCACGCATCTTCATGGTCGCGGACAAGGCGTGGAAGCTGATCCATTTCGAAAGCGGCGACAGGCCGATGCTCTTTGACCTGAAGAACGACCCCGACGAGCTGGAGGATCTGGGCGACGATCCCGCCTTTCAGGCGGTGAGGGAGGCGCTTTACGACAAGCTGTTCGAATGGGCCCGCCGGCCGGCTGCGCGCACCACTGTGTCCAATGCGCGGCTCAAGCAGATGCGCGGCGGATCGGCCCGGACCGGGGTGCTGATCGGCGTCGTCGACGAGGATGCGATCGAACCGGAACTGACCGCGAGATACCGGGGCAGGAAGGCCCCCGACAAGAGGACGTGATCCGCATTCGGCGGGAGGGCCGGTTGCATTTTTCAAGAGAAGTAATGGGGAGGAACGAGACAATGTCTCTCACGACGAGAACTCTGGCGGCGATGGCCGTCGCGGCGATGGCCGCAAGTGCGGGCGCGCAGGCCAACCTGACGGCCGAAACGTCCAGCCCGGGCAATTCGCCCCACGTGATGATGGTCCATCTCGCCGATGTGCTGGCGCGCGAGGGCATCGCCGACATCCAGGTGCAGGAGGGCCAGACCGCGACGAATTCCATCGTCAATCTGGCCGAGGGCAAATCCGACATCGTGACATCACCCACCTTCCTGTATTTCCTTCTGGAAAACGGGCGCGGGCCGTTCTCGAGCATCGGGGAAGAAGCGGGCGCGGAACTGGTCCGGAACATTCGCGCCATCGCGCCCTACAATGCAGGGGCCTACGGCCTGTTCGCCCCGGTCTCCTCGGGGATCGACAGCTATGAGGACCTTGCCGGGCGCACCGTCTGGAACGGCCCGCCCCGTGGTGCCGCGCTGACGCTGGGGCGGCAGACGATCCAGCTTGGATCGGGCGGATTTCAGGAGGGCGAGGATTACAACGGGATCCAGACCAACTGGGGCCAGCTTTCGACCGTTCTGGTCGACGGTTCTGCCGAGGCCTTCCTTGTGCCGATCACCTTTCCGTCCGACCGGGTGATCACGGCGCTGTCGGCGGGGGACGTGAACATCATCTCCTTCCCCAAGGACATCTTCGAAAGCGAGGCGATGCAGCGGTTCCTGTCGGCGCCGGGCAACAGCCCGGTCGTCATCGACGGCGCCAGCCTGGGCTATGGTCCCGATCAGGGTGTGAACCTGATATCCGAGGACGGGATGTTCCGCTCGCCCGGCGTGCCCTTCGCCACCATGGTCAGGGCCGATATGCCCGACGATCTGGTGCGCGAGATGACGGCGGCCTATATCGCCTCGTTCGAGGAGTTGAAGGCCCGCACACCCTATGCGCCCAACGTCAATTTCGATGTGGTCGATCAGGTCATCACCGGGTTCTGCGGCGGGCTGAGCCTGACATACCATCCCGGCGCCGTCGAGGCATGGGAAGCGGCAGGTTACGACATCCCCGACTGCGCCGAATAGGCGCCCGACCGACCAAGACGAAGGTGAGGCTTCCTTGACATGACCAATCCCGCCGCGTCACCAGAACAGGCGGCGGACGCGCCGCCGGGCAAGCTCCGGCGCGTGTCCCGCGCGCTGGGGCTTGTGCTGGTCGTCATCGGACTGGTGAACACGATCCCGTCGATCCCGGGCCTTGATGTCTTCGTGCAGGATCTGGTCGGCGATCCGGATTTCGCGATCCGCAAGTTTCCCTACGAACGCCTTTATCCGATCGCCTTCGTGCTGATGATGCTGATCGTGGCCACGACCCATTCGTTCTGGGCCGAGTTCACCAGAACGGGCCGCGGCCGGGCCATGCGCATCTTTGGTGCGGCCATGGATATCGGCCTTGTCGTCATGGCGATCGTCGTTTCGGTTTCCTACGTGATCGAGATCGACAGCGTTTGCCTGATCGACCAGATCACGGGCGAGCGTCAGGCCCTGATCGAACAGGCCCTTCAGGAGGAACGGGACTTCGCCGAACTCTTTGGCCTGCCCGAACCGACCAGCGTCGACGACCCGTCCTGCATCAACACGCTGGGCGTGTGGATCTTCGCCGTGGTGGGCGGGGCGATCACGATGTTTCTGGCCTACAATGTCAGGGTGTGGGGGTTTCCGCTGGTCGCGGTCGCGATCCTGCTCGCGGCCTATTTGATGATCACGGTCGTCATCTGGTATGTCTTCGGCGCCGAAGACATGAACAAATACCTGATCACCAAGCTGGGAGGAGAACCGCGAAGCCTTCTGGACGGGCGGCCCAATGTCGAGGATATCCTCGTCAACAATTCGCAAGGCCTTCTGGGCCGGTTCATGGGCATCCTGCTGAACTCGGTCTTTCCCTATATCGTGCTGGGTGCGCTGTTCGGCATTTCGGCTGGCGGGCGGGCGCTGATCAAGGTTGCCTTCCTGTTCACGCGCCGCCTGCGCGGTGGGCCCGCCCATGCCGCGATCGTGTCATCCGCGCTTTTCGGCACCATCTCGGGCGGGCCGGTCGTCAACGTCCTGTCCACCGGGGTCCTGACCATCCCGATGATGCTCAGGCGCGGGTTCAACCGGACCTTCGCGGGCGGGGTCGAGGCTGCGGCCTCTTCGGGGGGGCAGATCATGCCGCCGGTGATGGGGGTCGCGGCCTTCGTCCTCGCGGCGATGACGGTCGTGCCCTACCGCGAGGTGATCATCGCGGCCCTGATCCCGGCTCTTGCCTATTTCGGCTGCCTGTTCCTGACGGTCGTGTTCCAGGCTCGCAAACAGGGGATCGAGCCGGTGGGCGATGCGACGGCCGACATGCGGATCACCCGCGAGGATCTGTTGCATCTCGTGATGATCCTCGGTCCGATCCTGCTGATCCTGTTCCTTCTCGTTACCCCGAAAGAGGCGATCGGCTGCGGCCCGATCGCGGCCCTGATCGGGATCGAGACGGTCGTCACCGGCCAAAGCTGCCGGGCCGCCGATCTGCCGTTCCTTCTTCAGATCGTGCAGAATTCGGCCGGCGACGCCAGTTCGGCCGGGTGGTGGGCCGTCGTCCTTCTGGCGGTGCTGTTCTTCCTCGACCGCGACATCCGGCGCAATCCGGGCAAGCTTCTGTCGGCGTTTTCCGATGCGGGTATCCTGATCTCGACACTTTACCTGATGTTCCTGTCGGTCTCGGTGATCGACTTTTCGCTGAACTTCACCGGCCTGTCGGGATTCATCGCGCGCGATATTCTGTCGCTTCTGCGGGCCTTCGGGGCAGAGGTGCAATCGGGCGGCGTGTTCCTGTTCGCGGCGCTTCTGATCACCATGCTGATGGCGATCCTGCTGGGCATGGGGATGCCCACGGTGCCCGCCTATGTGAATGTCGCGCTCTTGATGGGGCCGCTGGTGGTGGGCCTCGGCATCGCGAATTTCACCGCCCACATGTTCATTTTCTTCTTTGCCGTGGCCTCGGCGATCACGCCGCCCGTCGCGGTCGCGGCCTTTGCCGCGGCGTCGATCACCCGGGCCGATCCGATGGCCACGGGTCTTGCCGCAGTGCGGGCGGGGGTCGTGATGTTCGTCCTGCCCTTCATCTTTGCCTTCTACCCCGAATTGTTGCTGATCGACGCGGCAAAGATCGATCCGTTGTCGGGTTCGGATGACTTTCTTCCGGGTTATTCCGCAGGCATCGACTGGTCGGGCCTGCTGGCGCTTCTGCCGCGCCTTGCGCTGTCGCTCTATCTGCTGGCAAGTGCGCTGGCGCGCTTTGACGCCCGTCACATGGGCCGGGCAGAGACGGGGCTGCGCCTTGGCCTCGCCGTCGCGGTGATCCTGCGCGATCCGGCGATCCATCTGCCCGCCGCGGCCATCGCTCTGGGCGTCATCGTGGCGCATACGGGGTTTGCCCGCCGCGCCCTGCGCGCCTCGTGACCGCGCGAAAGGATCTCCATGCTCTTTGACGCGCCCCCTCTGCAGCATGTCTGCGACTTGACCGTCATGCTGGATCCGATCCTCGAAATGGGGCCGGGTCCGGCAGGGCAGCGCCGGATCATCCCCATCGTGGGCGGCAAGGTCGAGGGGGAGCGGATCCGGGGCGAAATCCTTGATCTCGGGGCGGACTGGCAGACCGTCCTTGCCGATGGTCAGGCCGAACTGGACGCGCGTTATGCCGTCCGGACCCATGACGGCGCGATCATCGAGGTCCGCAATCTCGGTCTGCGTCACGGCCCCGCCGACATCATGGCCCGTGTGGCGGCGGGCGAGGATGTCGATCCGTCGGGCTATTACATGCGCACGCATCTGCGGCTTGAGACCGGGGATGCGCGATATGCCTGGGTGAACCGCGCCCTGTTTCTGGGCACAGGAGGCCGGCGGGCGGCAAGCGTTGTCCTGTCGATCTTCGAGATCGCCTAGACCCGGTCAGTCCGACTTGAGCGCGGCCATCAGCGCCTCGATCCGGTCGAGAAGGTCGCCGATCTCTTCCGCGCCGATCCTCTCCTCGATCTCGCGATAGATCGCGGCGCTTTCGGGGGCCACCCGCGCGATGAACCCGTCCCCGGCATCGGTCAGGGAGACCTGCATCCGCCTGCCGTCCTGCGGGTCACGCCTGAGCGCGATAAACCCCCGCGCCTCCAGCGCCTTGAGCATCCGGGTCAGCGATGGCGGCAGCACGCAGGCACGTTCGGCCAGGCGCGATGCGTCCAGTTCGCCCGCCTCTTGCAGGACGCGCATCACCCGCCATTGCTGTTCGCTCACGTCATGGGCGCTGAGCATCGGGCGAAACCGCTCCATCACCGCCTCGCGTGCCCGCAACAGCGCGATGGGAAGGGTCCGCCGCGTTTCGGCGAGTTCGAAACCGTCCTTGAGAGACGCGCCCATGGCGATCCTGTTCCGGCAATGATGATGCCTCTCCAATGGCAGATGCGCCGTCACTTGACAAATGTCCTTTCCTCGAACCTCCTTTGCGAAGTCGCGTCAGGAGGGTCGATGCCACATCTGCACATCGAGTATTCCCGCACGCTGGAAAGCCGCGCGGATATCGCAGCGATCTGCCGGACGGCGCATTCCGCGATGGTGAAGACCGGGCTTTTCCCGCTGGCGGGGATCCGGGTGCGGGCCTTTGCCGCCGATCATGCCATCGTGGCCGACGGCCTGCCGGAAAACGACTTCCTCGCGGCGACGCTGACGGTGGGGGCCGGGCGCGGCACAGAGGATCTCCGCCGCGCCGGAGACGCCGTCTTTGCCGCCATGCGTGCGGCTCTGGCCGGGCCGCTGGAGACCACGCATTTCGCCCTGTCCATGGAGATTCGCGTCTCCGACCCGGAGTGGAGCTGGAAGGACACCCCGATCCACAAGCGCCTGTCGGTGGCCGGCTGATGCCCGCGCCGCTCAATCCGTTCAAGGCGGCGCTTGGCTCGGGTCGGTGCCAGATCGGGCTTTGGCTGTCTCTTGGGGATGCGTCGGTGGCGGAACTCGCCTCTCTGACCGGGTTCGACTGGGTGGTGATCGACGGAGAACACGGGCCCAACCGCCTGCGCGACGTGCTCGAACAGCTGCGCGCAGTGGGAGAGGCGGCCCATCCCATCGTCAGGCTGCGCGACGACAATCGCGCCGAAATCAAGCAGATGCTGGATATCGGCGCGCAGACGATCCTCATCCCGATGATCGAAAGCGGCGAGCAGGCGCGGCAGGCGGTTCGGTCGACCCGCTATCCGCCGCAAGGCGTGCGCGGGGTGGCCCCGGCGCTGGCGCGGGCCTCGGGTTATGGGGCGATCATGGATTACATCCACACCGCCAACGACCAGATCTGCGTGATCGTTCAGGTAGAAACCCGGGCGGGCATCGCGGCGCTGGACGACATCCTTGCGGTCGAGGGCGTGGACGGGGTGTTCATCGGGCCGCTCGACCTCGCCGCCGATATGGGGCATCTGGGCCGGCCCGATGCCCCCGAGGTCCGCGCCGTGATCGACGACACACTTGACCGCATCCGCGCGGCAGGCAAGGGGGCGGGCCTTCTGGCCACCGACCCAGACCTCGGTCGCGCCTACATGGCCCGCGGTGTCGATTTCGTGGCAGCCGGCATCGACGTCACGACCCTGCGCGCGGCACTTCTGGCGCTGCGGGGCCGGTTCGGCCCGGAGTGAGGGACGGCGATGCAGCACAGATACGTCTCCTGCATCGAATGGACCGGCAATCGCGGGACCGGCACCTCCGGTTATCGCGATTATGACCGGACCTGGAACGTCGCGATCGCGGGCAAGCCGGTGGTCGAATGCTCGAACGATCCGCTTCTCGGGGGCGATCCGACCCGGATGAACCCCGAGGACATGCTTCTGTCGGCGCTGTCGGCCTGCCACATGCTCTGGTATCTGCACCTCGCCTCCGACGCGGGGATCACCGTGACCGGCTATCGCGACGAGCCTTTGGGCGAGGCCGAGGTCGATCCGGGCGGGGCAGGGCGGTTCGTCTTGGCGACGCTTCGCCCGCGGATCACCGTGACGGAGGGCACCGACATTGCACGCGCCGCCGCCCTGCACGACCGGATCCACGAGGTCTGTTTCATCGCGCGATCGGTCGGCTTCCCGGTCCGCTGCGCGCCGGATTTCCGCCTCGCGTCCTAGTGCGGCGTCACGTCCGGATGGGCCGCGGCAAAGGCGGGTATCTCGCTCAGCGCGGCCTCGATCCGGCGGAGCCTGGGCACCCCTGACAGGTCGATCCCCCAGCGATGCGCGTTGTAAAGCTGGGGCATCAGGCAGATATCGGCCAGCGTGACCGCATCGCCGAAACATCTGTCGCCCGCGTCGATCATCGTCTCGAACGCGGCAAGGCCCGGCCCGATATGGGCTTGCATCCAGCTTTCCATGGTGATGGCGCCATTCGAATTTTGCGCCGCGAAACTCGCCACGCGCAGGTTGCAGACCGGGTGAATGTCCATCGCGATCACGTAGGCTGCCGCCCGCACCCGGGCGGCCTGAAGCGGGTCCGTCGGGATCAGGCCAAGGCTGCGTGTCGCATCGAGATATTCGATGATCGCAAGCGACTGCACCATCCTTTGCCCGTCGATGTCGAGAACCGGAACCAGGGCCTGGGGGTTGCGGGCCAGATGTTCGGGGCTGCGCTGGTCCCCGCCCGAAAGGTCGACCTGCGTCGCCTCCCATTCCAGACCGGCAAGGCCCAGCGCGATGCGCACCCGATAGGCCGCCGACGACCGCCAGTAATCGTAAAGATGGATCATGGGTCTTCCCTCAGGATGATGTCGATTGCTTCGTTCAGGGCATCGAGCCGGGCGCCGATCAGCCGTTCGAGTTTCTGCTGGTAGGCAATGGCCAGCGGCAAAAGCTTTGCCATCAGGGCCTGCCCCTCCTCCGTCAGCGTGAGGACCAGCAGCCGCCGGTCGGTCGCGTTGATGTCCTTGCGGATCAGGCCATCGGACTCGAGCCGCGATGCCGCGCGGCTGGCCTTGGATTTTTCGAGGTTCACGCGCTGGCCGATATCCCGGACCGACACCTCGCCCGAATGCACGAGATGGACCAGAACCCGCCATTCGGCGACCGACAGGCCGAATTCCTCGCGGTAGCGGCGGGCAAGGCCCGTGCTCAGCCGGTCGGCCGCGACCGACATCCGATAGGGCAGAAATCCGTCCAGATCGAAATCGGGCAGGGACGTCTCGGTCCGGGTTTCGGGGTTCTGCGTCATGCCGGGACTAATCCCCAAAACCATCTCAATCGCAACGATTTCCTTGACTTCATTGCATCTGCAACGAATACTGTGCCCAGCAACATCCACCCGTTCGGGAGGAGAGGGAGGTTTGCAATGACCCGTCAGGAACACCCCAGCGGCCTGATCCGCGCGGCCCGGCATACCGGGACGCACGAAGGCTACATGCCCGGCTTCGGCAACGATTTCGAGACCGAGGCCCTGCCCGGCGCCCTGCCTCAGGGGCAGAACAGCCCGCAGAAATGCAATTACGGCCTTTATGCCGAACAGCTGTCCGGCACCGCCTTTACCGCCAACCCGCCCGAGCGGACATGGTGTTACCGGATCCGGCCGTCGGTGAAACATACCGGCCGGTTTGCCAGGATCGACCTGCCCTACTGGAAAAGCGCGCCCAACGTGGACCCGGACGTGATCTCGCTTGGTCAGTATCGCTGGGATCCGGTCCCCCACGGGCATGAGGGTCTGACCTGGGTCACGGGCATGCGCACGATGACCACGGCGGGCGACGTGAACACGCAGGTCGGGATGGCGGCGCACATCTACCTTGTCACCGAATCGATGGTGGACGAGTATTTCTTTTCCGCCGACAGCGAGCTTCTGGTCGTGCCGCAGGAGGGGCGGTTGCGCTTCTGCACCGAACTGGGCGTGATCGACCTTGAACCCAAGGAAATCGCGATCATCCCGCGGGGCATGGTCTACCGGGTCGAGGTTCTCGAGGGGCCGTGTCGCGGCTTTGTCTGCGAGAATTACGGCCAGAAATTCGAGCTTCCGGCCCGCGGCCCCATCGGCGCCAACTGCCTTGCCAATCCGCGCGATTTCAAATGCCCCGTCGCGGCCTTCGAGGATCGCGACGCCAAGAGCCGCGTCATCGTGAAATGGTGCGGCCAGTTCCACGAGACGCGGATCGACCACAGCCCGCTGGACGTGGTGGCCTGGCACGGCAATTACTGCGCCTACAAATACGACCTGCGGACCTATTCGCCGGTGGGCGCGATCCTGTTCGACCATCCCGATCCGTCGATCTTTACGGTGCTGACCGCGCCGTCGGGCCAGCCCGGCACGGCGAATATAGATTTCGTCCTGTTTCGCGAACGCTGGATGGTGGCGGAAAACACGTTCCGCCCGCCCTGGTATCACAAGAACCTGATGTCCGAATTGATGGGCAACATCTATGGCCAGTATGATGCCAAGCCGCAGGGCTTTGTTCCGGGCGGCGTGAGCCTGCACAACATGATGCTGCCCCATGGCCCGGATCGCGACGCCTTCGAGGGTGCGTCGAACGCAGAGCTTGCGCCCCATCTTCTGGACAATACGATGTCCTTCATGTTCGAGACCCGGTTCCCCCAGCACCTGACAGAATTCGCCGCCCGCGAGGCGCCGCTTCAGGACGATTACATCGATTGCTGGAAAAGCCTCGAAAAGAAGTTCGACGGAACACCGGGGGAGAAGTGATGCCCACCGAACCGACCGGCACCCATGACAGGCGCCAAGGGTTCGCGTGCGACGAAAATGACGGCTTCGGCGCGGGTGGCAATCGGGCCGGCCCGTCCGGAACAACCCGAATTCCATTTGCAGGATAGACAATGCCCCTTCACCGATCCTGGGTCGACAGCGCCAACGCGCCGGACACGCCCTTCCCGCTCAACAACCTGCCCTACGGCGTGTTCGATGACGGCCATGGCGCGCGCTGTTGCGTGGCGATCGGGGATTACGTGCTGGACCTTGGCTCCGGCGCCGGGCGCAGCATGTTTCCCGATGCGGGTTTTGGCCGGGATACGCTGAACGATTTCATGGCTGCGGGACCCGGCATCTGGACCCGGACGCGCAATGCGCTGACAGGCCTTCTGGCCGAGGAAAGCCAGGCGACGGCAACCCTTTCGGACCTTCTGATCCCACGCGACCGGGTGCGCATGCGGATGCCGTTCCGCGTGTCGGAATACACCGATTTCTACGCTGGCAAACACCATGCCACCAATGTTGGCACGATGTTTCGCGGGCCGGAAAACGCGCTGCCGCCGAACTGGCTTTCGATCCCGATCGGCTATAACGGCCGGGCTTCGTCCGTGGTCGTCTCGGGCACGGCGGTCACCCGGCCCTGGGGTCAGCTCAAGGGGCCGGACGACGATCTGCCGCGCTTTGCGCCTTCGGCCCGGTTCGACCTCGAGCTTGAGATGGGGGCCGTGGTCGGCCAGCCCTCCCATGGCATGGTCTCGGTCGCGCAGGCCGACGAGATGATCTTTGGCTATGTCCTGCTGAACGACTGGTCGGCCCGCGATATCCAGGCATGGGAATATCAGCCGCTCGGGCCGTTTCAGGCCAAGGCGACCGCCACCACGATCAGCCCCTGGGTGGTGCCCCGCGCCGCGCTAGAGCCGTTCCGCACATCGACACCCGTGCGCGAACGCCCGCTTCTGCCCTATCTGCAAGAGCCGGGGCCGATGCTTTATGACATCGACCTCGAGGTGGGGCTTGCGCCCAAGGGCAAGGCCGAGACGGTCATCAGCCGCACCAACATGAACCAGCTTTACTACTCCGCCGCGCAGCAACTGGCTCATCACGCCTCGAGCGGGTGCCCGATGCGGGTGGGCGATCTGCTGGGCACCGGCACGATCTCGGGCGAGACGAAGGACAGCCGCGGATCGCTTCTGGAACTGAGCTGGGGCGGCAAGGAGCCTGTCACGCTGGATACGGGCGAGACACGGACATTCCTCGAGGATGGCGACACGCTCACGCTGAGCGGTGCGGCCCGGGGCAATGGCTACATGATCGGTTTCGGGGACTGCACCGGCACGGTGCGGCCCGCGGTGGAATTGCCCGACTGGGCGCGAGAATAGGGGAAAAGGGCAGATGGCAAAAGCATTCGCAAGCCAGGGCGACATGGCGGAAAAGAAAACCAGCTTCACCCAAGTGGGCGAGGGGCTTTACGCCTTTACCGCCGAGGGCGATCCGAATTCCGGCGTGATCATCGGTGACGACAGCGTCATGATCGTGGAGGCACAGGCCACGCCGCGCCTTGCCCGCAAGGTGATCGACTGCGTCCGGTCCGTCACCGACAAGCCGATCAGCCACCTTGTTCTGACCCATTACCACGCGGTCCGGGTATTGGGCGCCTCGGCCTATGGGGCGCCGCAGGTCATCATGAGCGACACCGCCCGCGCCATGGTGGCCGAACGCGGACAGGAAGACTGGGACAGCGAATTCGACCGCTTTCCCCGCCTCTTTCAGGGGCACGAGGAAATCCCGGGCCTGACATGGCCCACGACGACATTCAGCGACAGCATGACCGTCTATCTGGGCAAGCGCCGGGTCGACATCATGCATCTGGGCCGCGCCCACACTGCGGGCGACGCGGTGGTCTGGGTGCCCGACGAAGAGGTGATGTTCACCGGCGATATCGTCGAATACCATTCCGCCTGCTATTGCGGCGATGGCCATTTCGGCGATTGGGTCGACACGCTGAGCAATATCGCCGAATTCGAACCGCGCGCCATCGCGCCGGGGCGGGGCGATTCACTGGTCGGGCGCGAGATGGTTGAAAAGGCCCTCGGCAACACCGCCGATTTCGTGCTGTCCACTTACAAACCCGTGGCGCGGGTCGTCGCCCGCGGCGGCAGCCTGAAAGAGGCCTGGGATGCCTGCCGCGCGGAATGCGATCCGAAATTCGCCGATTACGCGATCTATGAACATTGCCTGCCCTTCAACGTGGCCCGCGCCTATGACGAGGCACAGGGCATCGACACCCCGCGCATCTGGACCGCGGCCCGCGACAAGCAGATGTGGGAGGCGCTTCAGGGATGACCGCGCCGACCGAGATGAAGAGATAGCGAACCGGAGCCCGCCATGGCCTATGATTACGCGCCGTTTCCCTACATCCCGCCCCCGGGGCTGACCGCGCCCGAACCACGCCATCCGGTCGTGATCGTGGGCGCGGGCCCGATCGGTCTGGCCGCGGCGATCGAGCTTGCCAATCATGGCGTCCGGTCGGTCGTCGTCGATGACAACAACGTGGTCTCGGTCGGATCGCGGGCGATCTGCTGGGCGAAACGGTCGCTCGAGATCCTCGACCGGCTGGGCGTGGGCGAGGCCTGCGTCGACAAGGGCGTGACATGGAAGGTGGGCCGCACCCATCACCGGGCGAAGGAGGTCTTCAACTTCGACCTGCTGCCCGATCCGGGCTATAAGATGCCCGCCTTCGTGAACCTTCAGCAATATTATGTGGAGGAATACCTCGTCTCGGCCTGTCAGGCGTCGGATCTCGTGGACCTGCGGTTCAAGAACAAGGTTTCGCGGGTCGAGCAGGGCAAGGATTGCGCGACCCTTCATCTCGAGACGCCCGATGGCGCCTACACGCTCGAGGCGGATTACGTTCTGGCCTGCGACGGGGCGAAATCGCCCATTCGCACAATGCTTGGCCTCGATTTCGAGGGGGAGCTGTTCGAGGAACGGTTCCTGATCGCCGATATCGAGATGGAGGCCGATTTCCCGGCCGAGCGATGGTTCTGGTTCGAGCCGGAATTCCATTCCGGACAATCCGCGCTTCTGCACAAGCAGCCCGACAACATCTACCGGATCGACTTGCAGCTGGGCTGGGATGCCGACCCGGAGGAGGAGGCAAAGGCCGAAAACATCATCCCCCGGATCGAAAAGGTCGTGGGCCATTCGAATTTCAAACTGGACTGGACGTCGATCTACACGTTCCAGTGCCGGCGGCTGAAATCCTTTGTCCATGACCGTATCATCTTTGTGGGCGACAGCGCGCATGTCGTCTCGCCGTTTGGCGCACGCGGCGGCAATGGCGGGTTGCAGGACGTGGATGCGCTGGGCTGGCGGCTGGCCGCGGTGGTGTCGGGCCGCGCGCCGCGTGCCCTGCTCGATCGCTATGATGCCGAACGGACCTATGGGTCGGACGAAAACATCCTGAATTCATCACGCTCCACCCGGTTCATGTCGCCGGCCGACGGGGCCGAACGCTGGTTCCGCGATGCGACGCTGGCGCTTGCGAGCCACGCGGACTTTGCCCGCCCCATGGTGAATTCGGGGCGGCTGTCGGTGCCGTGCACCTACCCGCTTGCCGCGCCGGACGTGGCCGGAATGCCCGCCATCTCGCGTCCGGGATCGGTGGCGCCGGATGCGCCTCAGGGCAATGGCTGGCTGTTGCCGCAGCTGGGTGGCCGGATGAGTGTTCTGGCGATCGGCCAGCCCGCGCCCGAAGGCATCGACGCGCTTGAGATCGAGGCCACGCCCGAGATCAGGGCCCGCTATCTGGGCGAGGCCGAGAGGGCGATCTACCTCGTCCGCCCCGATCAGGTCGTTGCCGCGCGCTGGGCGCAGGCCGATGCAGGGGTGATCAAGGCGCAGATCACCGCGATCTGGGAGGGCCGGGCATGAGCCTGATCACGCACAAGAACATCGACGATCACGATGGCGCCTATGCCGAGCTTCTGGCCGCGCACAAGGGGCTGGATGCCGAGGCCAGCGTCGCGCTGAATGCGCGTCTGATCCTGATCCTGATGAACCATATCGGCGACCGGGCCGTGCTGCGCGAGGCAATCGACCTTGCCCGGACCTCCGGCGCATGAGGGGCTGCGCGCCGTGACGCCGGATCGTGACGTGGATGCGGTGGGTCTTTTGTGCCCGCTGCCGGTCTTGCGGGCGCGCAAGACCCTGAACGCGATGGCATCGGCCCAGATCCTGCGCATCCGGACAAGCGATCCCGTCGCGGTGATCGACATTCCGCATTTCTGCGCCGAGGCGGGCCACAGGCTTGTCTCGTCGCAGGCGGATGGCGACACCCATGTCTTCGTAATCGAGCGGGGTCAGTCGAAGGCCGACTGAACAAGTTCGGCCTGTCCCGCGCCCAGATACCACCCCTCTTCGGCAAGGCAATGATCGGGCGCGTCGGGACGGAACAGAGGCGCGAGCAGCCCTCGGCGGTCAAGCGCGAGAAAGCCGTCGGCGATGGACGCGGCCTGTGCCGCATCCTTGACCAGACCGCGCGCGACCCGCCGCTCGGTTTCGGCGGGCAAAAGCGACAGGTAGGTCTCGGCCAGGATCACGGGGGCGGCCGTCTCGCGCTGGAACGGCCAGACCGCAAGGTCGTCGCCGAAATCCCGGCACAGACCCGCGATCATCGCCATGCCGGTGAGCGATTGCGCCCCCACGGCGCCCGCCCCGGCCAGTTGCCAGATCGGTTTCGGGGCCAGCCCGCGTTCGTGCCCCGCCCTCTCGGCCCGGCGATGGGCGGCGAGGCCGTCGGGCAGGGGGGGCTTGCGGCGGGGCAGGCCGGGGATGTCGGCCTTCTGCCCGTTGCCCCAGAACGGGCCGTCCCCGTCGAAGAACCCGTTCAGTTCGGCCGCGAGGTGGCGATAATTCGTCCGGTTGCGCGCATCGTCCTCGTGCCGTCGGGCAAGCCAGTCCCACAGGGCGGGCGCCGAGGGAGCGCCGGTCGCGCGGCGGGCCAGACCGGCCGGCCCGCCCAGGGCAAAGTCGAACAGGATCAGCGTTTGCCTGCGCGCGCCGATCGCGGCGGCAATGCGCTCCCGGATGAGGCGGGTCGCGTCCTGCCGCGTCGCGGGGTTCGCGATCTGCCCGTCCGTCGCGGCGATCCAGATCGAATCCGCCCCCCTTTTCGGCACGCCGCTGGCGGACCAGTCGACGGCGATGATTTCGGCAAAAGGTGGCATCAAAGGTGCCGTGCGGCGATGTCCAGATCGCCTTGCGTGTTGACGTTGAAGAACGGGTCGGGGCTGTCGTCGAACATCACCTGTCGCGCGCCAAGGGCCGATGTCACCTCGCGCATCCGGCGGGTGCCGCCCAGGATCGCGGTCCGGATCGCCGCTTCGTGCCGGATCGGCCAGAGCGCGCAGACCGGATGCAGACCCGATGCCGACCGCGCCACGGCAAGCCCGCCCGCCGCATCGAGCCGGGACCAGAGGTCGCGCGGCAGGAACGGGCAATCGGTCGGCACCGTCAGCACAGACTGCGCGCCCTGCGCGCGGGCCCAGCCGATGGCGGCCAGAACTCCGGCCAGCGGTCCGGGACGATCGGGGATGTCATCGGGGATCACCTCGCGCCCGAAGGGAGCGAACCGGCCCTCCGGGTCGGTCGCGTTGATCGCCAGCCGGTCGACCTGTGGCGCGATGCGCGCGATGACGTGGCCGATCATCGGCTGCCCGTCCAGATCGACAAGGCTCTTGTCCGGGCCGCCCATCCGCCGCGACAGGCCACCGGCAAGGATCACGGCGCATTTCATGGAATGCCCCCTGCCCAGCCAAAGGACATCGGGGTCTTCGGTCTCGCATGTCGTGCCCCGGTCCTGTCTTGCATCCCGTCCTTCCCGTGGCTTGTCGCGACCACTCTGATACCGCGCCGACCGGCCCGGCCACAAGCATGGCCCCCGCCACAGATCGCCGCGCGCCTATGGCCTTGCCGTTCGGGCGCCTTTGCGGCATCCCTAGCCCCGTCACCAGATGTTATTCAGCCTGCCCCCATCAAGGAGCAAAAGATGAAGAAAATTTACGGATCGGCCAGCGAGGCTCTCGACGGGCTCTTGCATGATGGCATGTTCATTGCGGCCGGGGGGTTCGGCCTGTGCGGTATCCCCGAACTGCTGCTTCAGGCGATCAAGGAGGCCGGGACAAAGGACCTGACCTTTGCGTCCAACAATGCGGGCGTGGATGAATTCGGGATCGGGATCCTGCTTCAGACCCGCCAGGTCAAGAAGATGATCTCGTCCTATGTGGGCGAGAATGCCGAATTCATGCGTCAATACCTCTCCGGGGAACTGGAGCTTGAGTTCAACCCCCAGGGCACGCTGGCCGAACGGATGCGCGCCGGCGGCTGCGGCATCCCCGGTTTCTACACCAAGACGGGCGTCGGCACGCAGATCGCCGAAGGCAAGGAACACAAGGATTTCGACGGCCAGACCTACATCATGGAACGCGGGATCTTCGCCGACCTGTCGATCGTGAAGGCATGGAAGGCCGACACGACCGGAAACGCGATCTTTCGCAAGACGGCGCGCAACTTCAACCCGCCGGCGGCCATGTGCGGCCGCGTCTGCGTGATGGAAGTCGAGGAAATCGTCGAACCCGGCGAACTGGATCCCGATCACATCCACCTGCCCGGCATCTATGTTCACCGCCTGATCCAGGGCGACCACGAAAAGCGCATCGAACAGCGCACCACCCGCCAGCGTGAGGAGGCCTGATCATGCCTTGGGACCGTAACCAGATGGCCGCCCGCGCGGCACAGGAACTCGAAGACGGGATGTATGTGAACCTCGGGATCGGGATCCCGACGCTTGTGGCCAATTACGTGGGCGACAAGGACATCACGCTGCAATCGGAAAACGGCATGCTGGGCATGGGGCCCTTCCCGTTCGAGGGCGAGGAGGACCCGGATCTCATCAATGCCGGCAAGCAGACGATCACCGAACTGCCCAAAACCGCCTATTTCGACAGTGCCACGTCGTTCGGCATGATCCGTGGCGGCAAGATCGCGGCCGCGGTTCTGGGCGCGATGGAGGTCAGCGAGCAGGGCGATCTGGCCAACTGGATGATCCCCGGCAAGTTGGTCAAGGGCATGGGCGGCGCGATGGATCTGGTCGCCGGCGTCGGCCGCGTCATCGTCGTGATGGATCACACCAACAAGCATGGCGAAAGCAAGATCCTCAAGGAATGCACCCTGCCGCTGACCGGCAAGGGCGTGGTGGATCTGATCATCACCAATCTTTGCGTCATGGAGGTCGAACACAAGGGCCTGCACATCGTCGAGCTGGCCCCCGGTGTCACCCGCGAAGAGGTGATCGCCGCGACCGAGGCCAACGTGGTATGACCCATGCAGGGCCCGCCCCGGCGGGCCCTGACGTGTTCCGATCTCGTGTTCTGACGTTATTTTGAGTTTCCGATACCGGGATGTGTCTCCCATCGGGGCATCCGGATCTGGCAAGAGCCTCGCAGACGAAACTCCAGGAAAGACGAAATCATGAAACTAGTCCTCGCCAGCGCCGCCATTGCCATGGGGCTGTCCATCGGCACCGCCCGGGCCGACACGGCCGACGCAGACGCCCTGATCGGGGCGGATTGGGACAGCATCGTGGAGATGGCCCGCGGCGGCGAGGTCAACTTTTTCATGTGGGGCGGGGCGGATTCGATCAACCGCTATGTCTCGGACGTGATCGGCGGCACGCTCGAGGCGGAGTACGGGATCACGCTCAACCGTATCCCGCTGACCGACACGGCCGACGCGGTGAACCTTGTGCTGTCGGAAAAGGAGGCCGGCGTCACCGATGCCGGCGCGGTCGACCTGATCTGGATCAACGGCGTCAATTTCCGCACGATGAAGCAGGGCGGCCTTGCGTGGTGCGGCTATACCGGGACGCTGCCCAACAACGTGCTGGTGAACTGGGACAACCCTGCCATCGCCAACGATTTCGGCGTGCCGGTCGAGGGGTGCGAAGTGCCGTGGAGCCGGGTGCAGTTCGCCTTTGCCCATGACAGCGCATTGACCCAGGACCCGCCCCGTTCGATCCCCGAGCTTCTTGACTGGATCAAGGCCAATCCGGGCCAGTTCACCTATCCCGCGCCGCCCGATTTCACGGGTGCGGCTTTTGTGCGGCATGTCTTCTACCATGCCGCCGGCGGGCATGAAGGGTTGCTTGGCCCGTTCGACCAGCAGGTCTTCGACGAGGCCGCAGAAAAGACATGGGCCATCCTCGAGGACATCGCCCCCCATCTTTGGCGCGAGGGGCGGACCTATCCCGCCTCGATCACCCAGCTTGAAGGCATGTTCGCCAACCGCGAGGTCAGCCTTCTGTTCAGCTATGATCCGGCGATCTTCGGCACGGGTGTCGAGAACGGGCAGTTTCCGCCGACCACCCGGTCCTACGGTCTGGACGACGGAACGCTGGCCAACACGAACTACACGCTGATCCCGTTCAATTCGGCCAACAAGGCCGCGGCCCTCGTGGCGCAGAACGTGATCCTGTCGGGGATGGCGCAGTATCGCAAGGCGCTGCCCGACCTCTGGGGCGCTGCGCCCTCGATCGAGGTGTCGCGCACCTCGCCCGAGGTGCAGGCCCTGTTCGAGGGGATCGAACGGCACCCCGCGGTCGTGCCCGCGCAGGAGTTGGCGCAGGCCTCGCTGCCCGAGTTGGAGGCCGACTGGATCGCTGCGATCGAGGCAGGCTGGATCGACCGGTTCGGCCAATAGGCGCCATGGGCGACCGGCTCAGGATCGCAGCACTTCTTGCCCCCGCAATCCTCGTGATCGCGGGGCTTTTCCTTGGCGGGCTGGGCATCGGGGCGGCGCGGGCCCTGGGCCACAACCCGGTCTTCGGAAGTGATGGCCTGTCGCTTGACGCCTTTCGCACGGTGCTGGGCGATCCGCTTTTCCTGCGCTCGCTGGGGCTGTCGCTGTGGATCGCCGGGGCCTCGACAGTGATCGCCGCCATTCTGGCCGTCTTCGCGGCCCTTCTGTTGCGGCGCAGCTTTGCCGGGCGGGGCATCGCGACCTTCCTGTTCCAGATCAACCTGACGATCCCGCATCTCGTGGGGGCGATCGGTATCCTCTACCTCTTTTCCCAATCGGGCAGTTTCGCGCGGGCTGCCGCGGGGATCGGACTGATCGACCGGCCGGCGCAATTCCCGGCGCTGGTCTTCGATCCGGCGGCGATCGGCGTCATCATGGCCTTTGTCTGGAAGGAGGTGCCCTTCATCGGCGTCGTCGTTCTGGCAAGCCTTCGGGGCATCGGCACCGATCACGAGGCCGCGGCACGCACGCTGGGCGCCCGGCCGTGGCAGGTGTTCCGGCATGTGACCTTGCCGATGATCCTGCCGGGGCTGCTGTCGGCTTCGGCCATCGTGTTCGCCTTTGCCTTCGGCGCCTACGAGGTGCCGGCGATCCTCGGCGCCAGCGTGCCGCAGGCGTTGCCGGTCCTGGCCTACAGGCGGTTCACGGATGTGGACCTTGCCGCCCGGCCAGAGGCCATGGCGATCGCGCTGATCATCGCGCTGATCTCGGCGCTGATCCTTGTGGTCTATCTCTGGGCGCTGCGCCGGGCCGGAGGGCGGGCCGAATGACGCGGTTGCGCTATCTGGCCGGGCTCGCGCTGCTGATCTGGCTTGTCCTGCCTCTTGTGCCGCTGGGTCTGTGGTCGGTGTCGCGGGGCTGGTTCTTTCCCGACCTGTTGCCCAGGGCGTTCAGCCTCGATGCATGGCGCTATGCGATGTCGGATGTGGGTGGCGTCCTGCCCGCGCTGTGGACGACGACACTGGTGGCGCTGGCCGCGACGGGGCTGAGCCTGCTAGTCGGGCTGCCCGCCGGGCGCGCACTGGGCCTGTACCGGTTCCGCGGCAAGCGGATGGTGGAGTTGCTGATCCTCGCCCCCGTGATCGTGCCGGGCATCGCCGTGGTGATGGGTCTGCACGGCGTCTTCATCGCGCTGGGGCTGACCAACACGATCTGGGGCGTGATCCTTGTCCACCTGATCCCGGCCTTGCCCTACATGATCCTTGTGACCGCAGGCGTCTTTGCCAATTTCGACAGCGATTTCGAGGCGCAGGCCCGAAGCCTCGGCGCCACCCGCTGGCAGGCCTTCCGCCATGTCACGCTTCCGGCGATCCTGCCGGGGGTCGTCGTGGCGGCGATGTTCACCTTCCTCGTGTCCTGGAGCCAGTATATCCTGACCCTGATGATCGGCGGCGGCCGGGTCGTCACGCTGCCGCTGATGCTGTTCAGCGTGGCCTCGGCGGGGCGGAACGACCTGACCGGGGCGATCGGGGTGGTCTATGTCCTGCCCGGGCTGGTGGTGATCGCGCTGAGCGCGCGATACCTCACGGGGCGCAGGGCGGCGCTGACGGGATTTGGCCGGATATGACCGAAGTCACGCTTGATGATCTGTCGCTGGCCTATCGGGGCGCTGATGGCGCCGCCGTCGAGGCGCTGTCGACCTGCCTCCCCTCGGGGCGGCTGACCGCGCTTCTTGGCCCGTCGGGCTGTGGCAAGACTACGGCAATGAAGCTGATCTGCGGGCTGTTGCAGCCCGACCGGGGCCGTGTCCTGTTCGGCGGGCGCGACGTCACCCGCATCCCGACAGAACGGCGCGGCGCGGCGATGGTGTTCCAGAACCACCTGTTGTTCGAGCATATGAGCGTGGCCGACAATGTGGGCTTCGGGCCCCGGATGCGCGGCGTGACCCGGCGCGAGGCCGCCCCCGAAATCGACCGCATGCTCGACCTTGTTCGCCTTGGCGGGATGGGCAGCCGCCGCCCGGCCGAACTGTCCGGTGGCCAGCAGCAGCGCGTGGCGCTGGCCCGCGCGCTGATGGTGAAACCCGAGGTCCTGTTGCTGGACGAGCCTCTATCCAGCCTCGATGCCCATCTGCGCGACGACATGCGGCTGATGATCCGCGACATCCAGCGCGAAACGGGCGTGACGACGCTTTTTGTCACCCATGACCAGGAAGAGGCGGCGATGGTCGCCGATCACGTGGCGCTGATGCTGGGCGGGCGGATCAGGCAGACCGGGGCGCCGCAGGATTTCTATGCAAGGCCCGCAGACCGCGAGGTCGCGACGTTTTTCGGGGGGCGGAACTTTCTCGAGGGGCGGTTCCGGGACGCCCGGTTCGACACGCCGCTGGGCGCCCTGCGCGTCGGCGCCGCGCCCGATGAGCGCGCCCGCTGGCTGACCATCCGGCCCGAGGCCGTGCGCCTGGGCCCCGGCGAGAATACGGTCGAGGCCGTCGTGGCCGACCGGATCTTCATGGGCGCGCGGGTCCGCCTGATCCTCGATTGCGGGGGCACAAGGCTCGAGGCCTTCGCGGCCCCGGACATGGCGGCCGGGCTTTCGCCGGGCTGCGGGGTGACGATCCACCTTCCTCCGGAGGCCCTCTGGCCCCTGTCATGAGGCTTGCGCAGGCCATGGCTTGGCGTCAGACTCCGCGCATGATCCGACTTCTGCTTCTTTGCCTGTGCCTGCCGGTCATGGTCCGGGCCGACGATATCCTCGTCTTTGCACCGGCGAGCCTTGGCGGCACGCTCGACCGGGTGGCCGAGGCGTTCGAGGCGGGATCGGGTCATGATGTCACCATCTCCTTTGCCGGCACATCCGCGCTGGCCTTCCAGATCCGGCGCGGTGCGCCGGCCGATCTCTTCATCTCGGCCAGTGTCGACTGGATGGATGCCGTCGAGGCGGAAGGCCACCTTGTCGCGGGCACGCGGCGCGACGTTCTGGCCAACAGCCTTGTGCTCGTTTCTGCGGGGGAGGCCGTCCTTGACCTGTCCGACCTGCCCCGAAGGCTGGAGGGCGAACGTCTTGCCATGGCCCTGACCGAGGCGGTTCCCGCCGGCCAGTATGGCCGCGAGGCGTTGATGTCCCTTGGCCTGTGGGAGGCCGTGGCACCGCATGTGGTCGAAACCGACAATGTCCGCGCCGCGTTGCGCCTTGTCGCGCTGGGCGAGGCTGCCTTGGGCATCGTCTACCGGACGGATGCGCTTGCCGAAGAGGCGGTTCGGGTCGTCGCGGAATTTCCGGCCGGGACGCACCTTCCGATCGTCTACCCTGCGGCGGCCCTGACCGACCTGCCGGCGGGGGCGGAGTTCCTCGACTATCTCGGCAGCGCCGAAGCGGCGGCGATCCTTGCCGAGGATGGCTTCGACCTGCCGGGCGGTGGCGCGGATTGACCGGCTGGCTCGGGCCGGAGGAATGGCAGGCGGTCGCTCTGTCGCTGCGCGTGGCGTTCTGGGCCACATTCCTCAGCCTGCCGTTCGGCGTGCTGGTGGCCTATGCGCTGGCGCGCTGGCGGTTCCCGGGACGGCAGCTTCTGAACGGGCTGGTGCATCTGCCCCTGATCCTTCCTCCTGTCGTGACGGGCTATCTGCTGCTTCTGGTGCTGGGCACGAATGCGCCTCTGGGGCGGTGGATGTCCGAGACGCTTGGCCTCGAATTCGCCTTTCGCTGGACGGGGGCGGCGCTGGCCGCGGCGGTGATGGCCTTTCCGCTGATGGTCCGGGCGATCCGGCTGTCAATCGAGGCGGTCGACCCGAAACTGGAACAGGCCGCGGCGACGCTGGGCGCGTCACGGCTGCGGATCTTCCGCACCGTCACCCTGCCGATGATCCTGCCCGGTCTCCTGACCGGGATGATCCTGTCCTTTGCCAAGGCGATGGGTGAGTTCGGCGCGACGATCACCTTCGTGTCGAACATCCCGGGCCAGACCCGGACCCTGCCTTCGGCGATCTATGCCTTCCTTCAGGTGCCGGGCGGCGAAGAATCGGCGCTGCGGCTTGTCGTCGTGTCGATCGCGATTGCGCTGGGCGCGCTGGCCTTGTCGGAATGGCTGGCGCGGCGCGCGGCGGTGCGGCTGGGCCTGGGGGAGGTCAGGACATGAGCCTTGATCTCAGCCTCAGGCATCGGGTCGGGGAATTCGCCCTCGACGTGACCTTTTCCGCGCCCGAGGGCGTCACCGCGCTGTTCGGGCATTCGGGGGCGGGCAAATCGACCATCGTGAACGCCATCGCCGGCCTGATCCGCGTCCGCGAAGGGCGGATTTCCATCGGGGGGCGGGTCCTTCAGGACAGCGCATCGGGCCTTTGGGTGCCAACCCACCGCAGGAAGGTGGGCTATGTCTTTCAGGATTCCCGCCTCTTTCCGCATATGAGCGTGCATCAGAACATCCGGTATGGTGCCGCCGCCGGGGCCGATCCGGGCCCGGTGGTCGATCTGCTGGGCATCGGCGCGTTGCTCGATCGGCGCCCCGGGAGCCTGTCGGGCGGCGAGGCACAGCGCGTCGCGATTGCCCGCGCACTGATGTCGGGCCCCGAGATCCTGTTGATGGATGAGCCGCTGGCCTCTCTCGATCCGGCGCGAAAGGCGGCGATCCTGCCCTATCTGGCGCGGCTGCGCGACGAGGCGCGGCTGCCGATCCTCTATGTCAGCCACGCACTGGAAGAGGTTGCACAACTTGCCAACACGATTGTCCTGATCGGAGAGGGGCGGGTCCTTGCCAGCGGTCCGGTGGCCGATCTTTTGTCCGATCCGGCCCATGCGCGGCATGTGGGCATTCGTGGCGTGGGCGCGGTGCTCGAGGCGCGCATCGCCCGGCACCATGACGACGGGTTGACCGAGCTTGCCGCACCGGGCGGAAAGCTGTTCGTTCCCGCGCTGTCGGGCAAGGTCGGGCAGGCGCTGCGGCTTCGGATCGAGGCGCAGGATGTCATGCTGTCTCTGGACCGGCCGCAAGGCATTTCGGCACTGAACGTGATGGCCGGACGGGTCACGGAGGTGCGCGCGGGAGAGGGGCCCGGGGTTCTGGTCCAGCTCAGCGTGGGGAAGGGCGGTGCACGGCTTCTGTCCCGGATCACGCGCCGGTCCGCCGATGCCATGAACATCACGGTCGGCATGCCGATCCATGCGGTGGTGAAGACAGTCGCGGTCGCGCCCGGCGATATCGGCCCGATCGGCAACACTTGACCCCGGGCGCGTGACAGGATGCCCTTTGCTTGCTAAGCGGTTCGAACCACGAGGAATGGTGATGCGCGCATGAAGATCTTGGTGACAGGGGGCTCGGGCTTTATCGGCTCGGCCGTGGTGCGGCAGGCCGTTCTGGCCGGTCACGAGGTGGTCAATCTTGACGCCCTGACCTACGCCGCCTGTCAGGCCAATCTGGATCCGGTCGCCGATCACGCGGGATACAGTTTCGAACATGTGGATATCCGCGACCGTGGCGGCGTCGACCGGGTCCTGTCCGAGCACGCCCCCGATGCGGTGATGCACCTGGCCGCCGAAAGCCATGTCGACAGGTCCATCGACGGGCCCGGCGCCTTCATAGAGACCAACGTGACGGGCACCTATACCCTGCTCGAGGCCGTGCGCGCCCATTGGGACGGCAAGGGCAGGCCCGGGACGTTCCGGTTTCACCACATCTCGACAGACGAGGTCTTCGGCTCTCTGGGGGCAGAGGGAAAGTTCACCGAAGACAGCCCCTATGCCCCCAACAGCCCCTATTCGGCATCCAAGGCCGCAAGCGATCATCTGGTGCGGGCCTGGCACGAGACCTATGGGCTTCCGATCCTTGTGACGAACTGTTCAAATAATTACGGGCCCTACCACTTTCCCGAAAAGCTGATCCCCGTCGTGATCCTCAGCGCGCTGGCCGGGGCGCCGATCCCCGTCTACGGCAAGGGCGAGAATGTCCGCGACTGGCTTTATGTCGAGGACCATGCAGATGCGCTTCTGACGGTTCTGGCCCGTGGCGTGCCCGGAGAGACCTATTGCATCGGCGGCGAGAACGAGGCGCGCAACATCGACCTGGTCACGGCGATCTGCGGCATCCTCGATGCCCGCCGCCCCGATGCGGCCCCGCATGACCGGCTGATCCGGTTCGTGGCCGACCGGCCGGGCCATGACCTCCGCTATGCCATCGACCCGGGCAAGATCCGGCGTGATCTGGGATGGTCCCCCTCCCTGACCCTGCAAGAGGGGCTGGAACGCACGGTGGACTGGTATCTGGCGAACGAAGGCTGGTGGCGCCCGCTTCAGCAACGCCAGGGTGTCGGCACGCGTCTTGGCACGGTCGGCCTTGCGGAAAAGCAGGGCTGATCATGGCAATCCTGCTCCTTGGGCAAAACGGCCAGGTGGCTCGCTGTGTTCAGGCGCGCGCCGCGCGTCTGGGGTCAAGCCTGATCGTCGCGGGCCGCGAGGCCGTCGACCTTGAACGCCCCGATCTGGCCCTGCCGATCCTTGAAAAGCTGTCGCATGGCGCAAGCGCGATCATCAACGCCACGGCCTATACCGCCGTCGACAAGGCCGAAGCGGAACCCGAGCGTGCGCATGCCATGAATGCCGCCGCCCCGGGCATGATCGCCAGCCTTGCGGCCGATCGCGGCATCCCCTTCGTTCATGTCTCGACGGATTATGTCTTTGCCGGTTCGGGCGACGCACCCCACCGTCCAGACGATCCGACGGGGCCCCTTGGCGTCTATGGCCGGACAAAGCGCGATGGCGAGGTCGCCGTGCGTGCGGCGGGCGGTGTTCACGTGATCCTCCGGACATCGTGGGTCTTTTCCGCGCACGGGTCGAATTTCGTCCGCACGATGCTGCGCCTCGGGGCCGAACGCGAGACGCTGCGCGTGGTCGACGACCAGGTGGGCGGGCCGACCTCTGCCGCCGATATCGCCGGGGCGCTTCTTCACGTGGCGGCGCATCTGATCCGTGAACCGGATGCCTCGGGGACCTATCACTATGCCGGTGCCCCCGATGTCAGCTGGGCCGCCTTCGCGCGCGAGATCATGGCGCGGTCCGCCCTGACCTGCGAGATCGAGCCCATCTCGACCGCGGATTACCCGACAGCCGCGCCCCGACCTCTGAATTCCCGGCTGGATTGCACGTCCTGCCACGAGACCTTCGGGATCGCGCGCCCGGACTGGCGTGTGGCCCTCGGTGAGGTGCTCGCCGGACTGCGCGCCCTTCCCGGTCAGGGCGCGACCGGGACTGTCTGACGGGGCGGTCCTTCGGGGCGGAACGGACGGTGGCCGTGCCCCGAATTGCGCGAATCACCCAACCGCCACTTTCTCCGATTGAGAACGATAATCGTCTGAAAACGAGATTGTTGCCGTGCCGAGGACAAAGTGACCCCACGTCATGTGACGGTCTTGCCTGCGCCCAGATGCCACCATTCCCCCGACACAATCCTGCCGGATTTGGGTCGGAAAGGTGCTGTCCCGCAAGAATATTGCCGCAATCTGCGAGCGTTCGAGAAGAGGCATGACGCGAATTCGCCTGATTTCAATTCAACTCTGGAGTGTAAATCATTCGCGGATGGATCGAAATGATACAATATCATGACCTTTGTCCAGGTTCGGACACCAATTTCGAGTGTCCTTCCTCCTGACGCCGCCGCCCGCGGGGCCGAGCCTCCCCGAATTGCGCCCGTTCGAATGCCGCAATTTCCACCAGACCGCGTGATTACCTTAAGTTGTTTCATTGTCGCCAATATCGCGCTTTGGATGAACAATTCCGGGTTGTAGCGCCCCTGGCCGACATTGACCGCGCACCGGGTCGGATGATTATTTCCTCCTGTAACTCGCCGGGTGGGCAAAGGCGGCGACGTTTGAAGGAGTTGTCAGTTTTCCTTCTTACCGCGTGCGGGGCATTGGCCCTTATCGCAAAAACGTTGGGAACGTTTCCGGCCAGGAAGTCGTTTCCCTTGTGCGCCATGGTCCTGTCCATCGCCCTCATTTTCGAAAGGGTCGGCGGGCCGTCTTGTTCAGACCGGCCATATTGCCGGTTTCCCCTGGGGAGGGACGTGAAATGAGTTACCAATACCGGTCCGCATACGACGCGCCGTCAATTTCAAATCCGATTTCGACACCGACCGATTTCTATCACGAGGGCGTCTACCGCCAGTTCGTCAAGCGGGTCTTCGACATCCTTTTGGTCGTTGCCGTGTCTTTGCCCGTCGCAACGACCGTCGCGCTTCTGGCCTTGGTGCAGTTCCTGTCCGACCGGTCCAATCCGTTCTATTTCCAGGACCGGGTCGGTCGGAACGGCAAGACGTTCCGCATGTGGAAGCTGCGCACCATGGTGCGCGACGCCGACGCGATGCTGGAATGCTATCTGTCCGACAACCCGCAGGCGCGCTCTGAATGGATATGCCACCAGAAGCTCAGCAACGACCCCCGGATCACCCCCCTGGGCCGGTTCCTGCGCAGCACGTCGCTGGACGAATTGCCGCAGTTCTGGAACGTGTTGATCGGGGACATGTCGATCGTGGGTCCGCGTCCGATGATGACGGCGCAGCGGGTCCTCTATCCGGGCACCGAGTATTACGCGATGCGTCCCGGCATCACCGGTTTCTGGCAGGTGTCCGAGCGCAACGAATCGAGCTTTCACGAGAGAGCCGATTACGACCAGCGCTATTTTCGCGCCATCTCGTTCCTGACCGACATGAAGGTCATCCTGCGCACGGTCGTCGTCGTCCTCAAGGCGACCGGCCGCTGACCGCCACACGGGGCTGGCGCGCAAACAGCCATCATTCTGCCGCAGAATTACGATAGGGTAGGGAACAATGGCAGGCTTTGGCCTGCCCTTGTGCATACTCGTAGACGTCAGAGACACCCGCCCAAACGGAATCATGCCCAACGCATTTGCCTCTCTCGTCCTGTTCTCGTGGCCGTTGGTGACGCTGGTCCTGCTGCGGACACTGCCGCGTGGCCGGGCCCTCATCGCGTGTATCCTGGTCGGGTATCTCTTTCTTCCGCCGCCGCCGGCCGGGATCGACCTTCCGGTGCTGCCGCCCCTGACGAAAGAGACGATCCCCAATCTCAGCCTCGCCTTCCTGTGCGCGATGATGTGGCGCCGGGATCTGGAGTTCTGGCCGGAGTCCCGCCTCGTGCAGGTGTTGATCGGGGTCTTCATCCTGTCGCCCTTTGCGACGGTCATGACCAATACCGAACCGGTCTATTACGGGCAGGTCGGCCTGCCGGGACTTCAGATCAAGGAAGCGCTGTCGCTGATGTCGCAACAGGCTATGCTGATCGTTCCCTTCCTTCTGGCGCGCGCCGTGCTGACAACGGCGGACGACCAGCGCGATCTTGTCTGGGCGCTGGCCATCGGCGGTCTGGTCTATTCCGTGCCGATGCTTCTCGAGGTGCGGCTCAGTCCGCAGCTCAACATCTGGATCTACGGCTATTTCCAGCACAATTTTGACCAGATGATCCGCTTTGGCGGCTTTCGCCCCATCGTGTTCCTGTATCACGGGATCTGGGTCGCGTTCTTCTGCATGACGGCCGTTCTGGCGGCGTTCGCCCTGATGAGGAACGAGGCCGGGTCGAAAAAGCTGATCCTCACCGGCGCGGCGATCTATCTGTTCGGGGTGCTGTTTCTCGCCAAGACGCTGGGTGCGCTGGTCTATGCGGTCGCCCTTGTGCCGCTGGTCCTGCTGTTCGGTCGCAAGACCCAGCTTCTTGCGGCGGTGCTGATGGCGGGTCTGGCGATTGGCTATCCTCTCCTCAAGGGGGCGGATCTCGTCCCCAAGGAAGGGCTTCTGTCGGCGGCGGCCATGGTGGACGAGGACCGGGCCAATTCGCTGCGCTTCCGTTTCGATCAGGAGACGATCCTGATGGAGCGGGCCTATGAAAAGCCGCTGTTCGGCTGGGGCATCTGGGGGCGCAACCACATCCTTGACGAAAATACAGGGCAAATCCTGACGGTGACGGATGGCCGCTGGATCATCCGGATCGGGATGTTCGGCTGGCTTGGCTTTCTGGCGGAGTTCCTGCTTCTGGCGACTCCGATCTTCATCCTGTGGCGCCGGTCGCTCAGGGCGGATAGCCCAAGTCTGTCGCCCTACGCCATCACTCTGGCGCTGATGCTGGGCGTCAACATGGTCGACCTCATCCCCAATGCCACGATCACGCCCCTGACCTGGCTCTTTGCCGGGGCGGTCCTCGGTTATGCCGAACGATATCAACCCAGCCGGACATCGCGGCCGGTCGTCTTGCAGACGGTGCTGTGATGCGGCACCGCGTTCTGGTCATCGCCGAGGCGGCCAATCCCGACTGGGTCAGTGTGCCCCTGATCGGCTGGTCACTTGCCCGCGCGCTTGCCGAGGTGGCGGATGTCCACCTTGTCACCCAGGTGCGCAACCGCGCCGCGATCGAGGCGGCCGGCCTGGTCGAGGGCGTGGATTTCACCGCCATCGACAGCGAGGCGCTGGCCCGGCCTCTCTGGGCGCTGGGCGGCATGCTGCGCATGGGCGAGGGCAAGGGCTGGACGGCGCTTCAGGCCGTCAGCGCGATCTCCTATCCCTATTTCGAGCGTCTGGTCTGGAAACGGTTCGGCGCCGATATCCGCAAACACAAATACGATGTGGTCCACCGCATCACGCCGCTCAGCCCGACCCAGACCGGCCCGCTAGCCGCGCAATGCGGACGCGCAGGCGTGCCATACGTGATCGGCCCGCTCAATGGCGGGGTGCCCTGGCCGCGTGAATTCGAGGCGGCGCGCCGCGCCGAACGGGAATGGCTGTCCTATGTGCGGGGGATCTACCGTCTTCTCCCGGGGCGGAAATCCATGCTGAATGCCACAAGCTGCATTCTTGCAGGCTCCCGCCACACGGCGACGGAATACGGGCGCTGGTCCGACCGCACGATCTGGTTGCCGGAAAACGGGATCGACCCGAACCGCTTTCCCGATCAGACGCGGCCGCCCGTCTCGGGGCCGCTGAGGGCCTGTTTCATCGGGCGGATGGTGCCCTACAAGGGTCCCGACATGCTGCTGGAGGCGGCGTCGGATCTGTTGCGCTCGGGCCGGATGACGCTTGATCTGGTCGGAGACGGCCCGATGATGGAGGATATCCGCAAACGCGCCGCCCCCTTTGGCGCGGCTGTTCGTCTTCATGGCTGGCTGCCGCATGATCAGGTGCAGTCGGTGGCCGGGCAATGCAGCCTTCTGGCCTTTCCGTCGGTGCGCGAATTCGGCGGCGGCGTCGTGCTCGAGGCGATGGCGATGGGTCTTGCCCCCCTGATCGTGGATTATGCGGGGCCGGGCGAGCTGGTCACCGACCGGACCGGCTACAAGGTGGCCCTGGGGGATCGCGATGCCATCGTGTCGCGGTTTCGGGCCGCGCTGGACCGGCTGGCGGAGGACCCCGCGGATGTGGCCGCCCGTGGGGCGCGTGCGCGCGCGGTCGCGCGGCAGAATTTCACCTGGGCCGCGAAGGCCCGGCAGGTGTCCGAGGTTTACGATTGGGTCACCGGGGAGCAGGAAATCCGGCCGGATTTCGCGGGCCTGAATGTGCATGTCGAGGGGAGGTATTCCGATGTGGCTGGCTAGATTTGCCTTGATTGTGGCGCTTGTGCTGTCGGGGCCCTCGCGGGCGCAGGACGGGCGATCGGCGGATGTCTTCGTCTTCGGCAACAGCCTGATCCATCACCTCACCGATGAGGGCCGGTCCAACGTGCCCTATTGGCTGGCGCGGCTGGCCGAGGCCGAGGGCCATGCGCTGCGCCTTGACGGGACCTGGGGGTTCGTCCGCGATTTCGCCCGCGACCTGCCGCCCGAGCCGAAATGGAGCTTTGACGGCGTCGACCGGGTCATGACCGGTGGCCTCGGTTTTCGCAGGGCCGGGTTCGACACGATCCTGATCAATCCCGCGAATTTCATCCAGGGACGCGCGCCCGACCAGCCCTACGAGGGCGACAATCCCACCGGGGACAGCCCGCTTTCCGCCACGCTCCGGGTTCTGGACTGGGCGTCGGCCAATGCGCCGGGGGCGCGGTTCTTCATCTATGAAGGCTGGGCTCTGATGTCGACGGTCACGCGGTATCCCCCCAATGCCCGTGGCCTGCGGCGCTATCACCGCGAAAACCAGGGCGCGTATCACGACTGGTATGTCGATTATGTCGACGCGATCCGCGCCGCGCGTCCCGGGCTGGAGGTGGAGCTGATCCCCGTTGCCTCTGCCCTGTCGCGGGTGCTGAGCGAAACGCCCCTGTCCGAACTCGATGGCACTGTCTTTTACGAGGACGAGGCCCCCCACGGGACGGAGCCTCTGTATTTTCTGGCGGCCCTTGCCACCTATTCCGCCCTGTTCGGAGAGGCGCCGCCGGCCTTCGGCGCCCTGGCCGATGGCCTGCCGCCCGGGATCGCGGCACACGAGGCGGCGATCCGGCGTATCCTGTGGGAAGAGGTCTCGGGCGCCGCCATCCCCGATCAGGCCCGGCTGAACACGCCCGAGACGGGCTTTGCCGATCCGTCGCTGGCGATGGGGCTTGCGGGAATCTCGGACTGGTCGACGCAGCATCCCTTTCTCGACCTGATGAAGACTGCCCGCCCCTGGATCGGGCACCTGCCGGGCCAGTGGGGCGGCATGACCTTCGAGGAATTGCAGGCCGCAGGGCACCTCTCGCCCGAGGGCTGGCCGCTGTCCCTGCCCGACGAGGTCGAGGCGATCGAGGCCTTTGTGCTGACCGATCAACCGGAGGCCGCCGTCGCGCTGATTGGCCGCTACCGCGTGACATGGCAGGGCAAGGGCGATCTGATCCTTGGTGGCCTTGCGCGCAATGTGGCCCCGGATGACGCGGGCGGGCTGAGTTTCGACTACAGGCCGGGACCGGGGCTTGTCTCGCTGCGCGTCACGGATGTCGACCCCGGGGATCCGATCCGCGATATCCGCCTCTATCGCGAGGAACATGCCCCCTTGATCGAGGCCGGCGCCCTGTTTGCTCCGGCCTTTGTCGCAGACATCCGCGATCTTCGGTCTGTCCGGTTCATGGACTGGATGGATACCAACGGGTCGGACCAGATCGTTTGGGCCGACAGGCCCCGACCTTCTGATTTCACCTATGTCTGGCGCGGTGTTCCGGTCGAGGTCATGGCGCAGCTCGCCAACCAGATCGGGGCAGAGCCGTGGTTCACGCTGCCCCACATGGCCGATGACGCCTTTGTCCGCGCCTTTGCGACCCATATTCGCGATCACGTCGATCCCCGCCTGCCCGTCCGGGTGGAATGGTCGAACGAGGTGTGGAATTTCATCTTTCCGCAGGCGCTCTGGGCGGCCGAACAGGCCGAGGCGCGCTGGGGCCCCGGCGCCCCCGATGATGCCTGGATGCAGTTTGCCGGGCTGCGCGGGGCCGAGGTCGCGCGGATATGGGCCGATGTCTTCGGCCCCGAGGCGGATCGGGTGATCCCGGTCGTTTCGGTCCATACCGGCTGGCCGGGACTGGAGGCTGCCCTTCTCGAGGCGCCGCTGGCCGTGGCCGAAGGTTTGCCGCCCCCCGCCGAGGCGTTTCGCGCCTATGCCGTTACCGGCTATTTCGGGATCGAACTGGGTGACGAGGCCAATCTTGACCGTCTGCGCCGCTGGGCCGTGGCCGAAGACGGTGCCGCGCAACTGGCCGAAGCCGCGCGCGCCGGGTCGTTCGCCGTGCTGACGGACGAGTTGTGGCCCCATCACGCCGAGGTGGCCCGCGCCCACGGGTTCGAGTTCATCATGTATGAGGGCGGCACCCATGTGACGGGCCATGGCGCCACCACCGATGACGACACCGTCACAGACTTTTTCACCACGGTGAATTACAGCCCCGAAATGGCGCGCCTTTACGACGATCTTCTTGCGGCGTGGGAGGATGCGGGCGGCACCCTGTTCAACGCCTTTGTCGATACCGCGCCGCCCTCGCGCTGGGGCAGCTGGGGCGCGCGGCGGCATGTGGGGGACGCAAACCCGAGGGCCGCGACGATCCATGCCCATGCCAGCCGCCCCGGGCCGGTCACGTCAGAGGCCTATCTGCATGGCGTCTTCCGGCCGGGCACTCCGGGCGATGACGACCTTACCGGCACGCCGGAAGAGGATCAGCTTCTTGGCGGGCCGGGGGACGACACGTTCCGGCCTAGAGCCGGTTACGATATCATCCATGGCGGGCCGGGAGAGGATGTCGTCATTCTGCCGGGCGCCCCCGATCAATGGCGGCTGGGCTGGGATGGCGGCCGCCTGCTGATCGACGGTCCCGGCGGTCTGAAGAGCGTGGTGGGGATCGAACGGCTGCATTTCCCGGATGCAGACCAGGAAATCCTGCTTCAGGAGCCGGAAACGTGATCCCCGAACGCACCCCTGATCAGGGTTTCGGCGCCAAGTCCCGCGCGAAACCCCTCGACCACCCGGATCCGCCCGCGCGCCGAAAACCGCAGCGCAAGGTCTGGCGTATCGGCGATTTCGGTGATCGCGGCGGCAAGGGCGTCGGGGTCGCGGGGCGGCACGAGGCGTCCGTCGGTCCCGTCGGTGATCAGTTCGGGCACGCCACCCGCATCGGTTCCGATCGTCGGAACCTCGCAGGACATCGCCTCCATGTAGGCCACGCCCAAAGGCTCGCCATAGCTGGCCAGAACGAAGATGTGGGCCGAAAGCAGCTCCTCGCGCACGGCATCGCCGTCGATCGCGCCCAGAAGCGTCACCGCCTTGCCAAGGCCGAGTTCCGCGATCCGGGCCTCGAGCGTCAGGCGATACCCGGTGCCGCCCGCATCATCCTCGCCCGCGATCCGCAGCGTCACGTCGCGCCCCACATCGTGCAATTGCCGGATGGCGGCCAGCAGGTCCTCGTGGCCCTTCACGACATTGAGACGCGCGCAGGAGAACAGCCGCACCGGCCCACCGGGGTCGGGCGGCAGGTATGGCGTCTCGCGGGCAAGGCGGTCGGTATCCACGCCCATCGGCTGAAGCATGATGCGCCCGGGCAGGGCATCGGGCATTTCGGCGCGCATCTCGTCGATCAGCTTGCGGGTGATGATCGTCGCAAAGGCAGCCCCGCTCCATTTGAAGCGCTGGCCGGGGCCGTAATCTGCAAGTGGGCCATGCAGGGTCAGCGAATAGGGCGGCCCGCCCATCGCGTGGCACAAGGCCGCGATCAGGGCCGCGCGACCGCAGGAATGGGCATGGACATGGCCGATGCCCTCTGCCCGGCAACGGCGGCGCAGCGCACGGGCGGCCCCGGCGGCGATGGCCACGTCCTTCCAGAATTGCAGCGGCTCGCCCCGGCCGAGGCGCAACAGCCTGCGCCACGGCAGCGCGGGGAGCGCGGCCAACGTATCGACCGGCGCGATGCGGCCCAGATATTGCGTGCGGGCGGCCGCCTCGTCCGACCAGCCATGCGCGATCAGGCCGGGCGGCGGAGGGCGGGTGCTGAACAGGACCGGCTCGATCCCGCGGTTTTCCAACTCGCGGATCTCGCGCCAGAAAAAGATATGTGTCTGGCCCGGGAATTGCGGCACAAGATACCCGAGTTTAGCTGGCGCAACCATGCGTCGCCGTCTCCGCAATCGTTCCTGTCGGGCGCCAACCTGTGCGGATCGCGCCGCCGGGTCAAAGACAAAGCATCCCGTGAGAGTGTTTCCCCGTGCTGAGCGTCATCATTCCCGCACATGACGAAGAGGCGTTGATCGGCCCCTGCCTTGCGGCCCTGTCGGCCTCGGCGCCGCTGGCGATGCCGGTCGAGGTGATCGTGGTGGCCAACGGGTGCCGCGACAACACCGTGGCCGAGGCCTATGCTCAGCGCCCCCGGCTCGAGGCTGCGGGCTGGGGCTTTCGGGTGATCGACCTGCCCCGGGGCGGCAAGACCGGCGCCCTCACCGCCGGGGACAGGGCCGCCCATGGCCGGTTCCGGGCCTATCTCGATGCCGATGTGACCGTCTCGCCCATGCTTCTGCCACAGATCGTGGAGGCGCTTGACGTGCCGGGGCCGCGCTATGCCAGCGGGGCGATCCGGATCGTAGGCAAGGGTCCGGTCAGCCGCGCCTATGCCCGGCTCTGGTCCCGGGTGCCCTATATGGCGGCCACCGTGCCGGGTTGCGGCTTCTTCGCAATGAACGAGGCGGGGCGCGCCAGGTGGCAGGACTGGCCCGACGTGATTGCCGATGACCTGTTCGCCCGGCTGAATTTCAGGCCCGATGAACGGGTCTCGGTCGCGGCGTCCTATGACTGGCCCATCGCGCAGGGCTTTGCCCGCCTGGTGCGGGTCCGGCGCAGGCAGGATGCCGGTGTGGCCGAGATCGCCCGCCGCTATCCGCATCTTGCCCGGAACGAGGACAAGGCGGGCGGTGGCGCATCGCGCCTTGCCCTGCGCGACCCAGTGGGATTCGCGGTCTATGCCTGTGTCGCCCTTGCCGTGCGCCTGCGGCGGCAGGGCCCGGAATGGAGCCGCAGCCGATGAGTGCGGGCCTGACCGGATTTCTGAAAGGATCGAGCATCGCGCAGCGCGCGGTCCGCTCTTCGGCCTTTACCATGGCGGGGTTCGCGGGCGGGCAGGCGCTGCGGCTGGCCTCGAACCTGATCCTGACCCGGCTTCTGTTTCCCGACGCCTTCGGGACGATGGCGATGGTGTCTGTCTTCCTGATGGCGCTGGCGATGTTTTCAGATGTCGGGGTGGGCCCCGCGATCATGCAGTCGAAGCGGGGCGACGATCGCGCCTTTCTCGATACGGCCTGGACCATCCAGATCATCCGGGGGCTGTGCCTCTTCGTCGTGGCGATCGGCCTCAGCTGGCCCGTGGCGCGCTATTTCGGAGAGCCGGACCTGATCCAGTATCTGCCGGTTTCGGCGCTGACACTCGTGATCGCGGGGTTCAACCCGACCAAGTTGCAGACCGCCAACCGGCACATGCGCGCAGGGCGCGTGACGATGATCGAACTGGCGGTGCAGGCCATCGGCATCGTCCTCGCCGTCGGTCTGGCGCTGGCGTTTCAATCGGTCTGGGCGCTGGTCGTCAGCGGTGTCCTGTCGTCGCTGGCGCATCTGGTCCTTCTCAACCTGTTCCTGCCCGGCCCCGGCAACAGGTGGCACTGGGAACGCGCGGCCGCGAACGAGCTGATCCATTTCGGCAAGTGGATCTTCCTGTCGACGATCTGCGGCTTTGCCATCGGGCAGGCGGACAAGGTCATCATCGGCGGATACCTTTCGACCCATGATTTCGGGATCTACAGCATCGGCTTCTTTCTTGCCTCATTCCCCCTGATGCTGGGCCATGTGGTGACGCATCGTGTCCTGATCCCGATCTACCGGGAAACCCCGCCCCGCCAGAGCCGGGACAATTTCCTTGCGCTGCGTCGGATGCGGATGCCCGCGACGGCGGCACTTCTGGGGCTTGCCGTTGCACTGGGCTTTGTGGGCGCGTGGCTGGTGCGGTTTCTCTATGATCCGCGCTACGAGGTTGCGGGCGGGATCGTCGTGTTGCTGGCGATCATGCAGATCCCCGCGCTGATCGTCCTGACCTACGATCAGGCCGCGCTCGCCTCGGGCGAATCGCGGCGCTATTTCGTGCTGGCGGCGACCCGGGCCGGGTTGATCATCGTGGGCATGGTCGCGGGATTGTCGGCGGGCGGGCTGCCCGGTGCCCTTGTGGGGCAGGGTCTGGGCCATCTCGCGGCCTATCCTGTCGTCGTCTGGCTGGCCCGGACCGAAGGTGCGTGGGATCCGTGGCACGACGCCCTGTTCGGCGGTGCGGCCGCGATTCTCGGCGGCATCGCAATCTGGCTGAACTGGCCCCATATCATTGCCCTCGCGGGCATGACCGGAGGATAGAGTGCCGATCGTCGCCACAATATGTCCGCATTCCGGTGCGATACCGGAAACGGAGCGGAAGTTGACCGGGTGTAGGGTATGAGCAAGGCGACAACGGCCGATGCCGCCGGCGAGTGGGACGTTGCGATCGTCGGTATGGCGGCACATCTTCCGGGTGCGCCGGACATTTCCGCGTTCTGGGACAATCTCCGGAACGGCCGATCCTCGATCCGCAAGCTTTCGGAACATCAGTTGCGCGCCGCGGGCGAGGCGCCGCACCTGATCGGACGCGACGATTACGTGCCTTTCGCAGCACCTCTCGACGGGTTCGAGAGGTTCGACGCCGAGTTCTTCGGGTTTTCCCCCAAGGAAGCGGCGATCATGGATCCCCAGCATCGCCAGTTTCTCGAAACCGCATGGGAGGCGATGGAGAACGCGGCCCACATGCCCGAGACCTTTCCCGGCCCGATCGGTGTCTTTGCGGGATGCGGGATGGGGAGTTATTTCTACTTCAACATCTGCTCGAACCGGGATCTGGTCGAGGACACGGGCATGTTCCTGCTGCGCCACAGCGGCAACGACAAGGATTTCCTGTCGACCCGGCTGAGCCACATCTTCGATCTTCAGGGGCCGTCGGTAAATATCCAGACGGCCTGTTCCACATCGCTTGTTGCCACGCATCAGGCCTGCCAGTCGCTTCTGAACGGGGAATGCGACATGGCGCTAGCCGGGGGTGTCACGATCGAATTGCCGCAGGGCAAGGGCTACATCTTCAAGGAGGGCGAGATCCTGTCGCCCGACGGTGAATGCCACGCCTTTGATCATCGCGCGCAGGGCACGGTCTTCGGCTCGGGCGTGGGGGTGGTGGTGCTGCGCCGCTTGCGGGACGCCATCGCCGATGGCGATCATATCTGGGCCGTGATCAAGGGATCGGCCGTCAACAATGACGGCGCCGCCAAGGCGGGCTATCTGGCGCCTTCGGTCGAAGGGCAGGCCGACGCCATCGCAGAGGCCCACGCGATCGCCGGGGTCGATGCGCGCAGCATCACCTATGTCGAATGTCACGGCACGGGCACCTATCTGGGCGACCCGATCGAGGTCGCGGCCCTGACCGATGCCTTCCGGCGGACAACCGATGCAGAAGATTTCTGCCGGATCGGATCGGTCAAGACCAATATCGGACATCTTGATACCGCGGCCGGGGTGGCAAGCCTGATCAAGGCGTCGCTTGCGCTTCATCACCGGCAATTGCCGCCCTCGCTGGGTTTCGAGAAACCCAACCCCGCCATCGCCTTCGATGGCTCCCCGTTCCGTGTCAATGACAGGCTGACGGACTGGGCCCCGGGTCCTGCGCCGCGGCGTGCAGGGGTCAACAGCCTTGGCGTGGGCGGGACGAATGCCCATGTGGTGCTGGAGGAGGCGCCCGAACGGGCGGCCTCCGATGACAGCGACTGGCCGTTCCAGCTTCTGACGCTGTCGGCCCGGACGAAGGGCGCACTGGACGAGGCGTCGGCAAACCTTGCGGCCCATCTGCGCGCGCATCCCGATCAGCCGCTCGCCGATGTGGCCCATACGCTCAAGGAAGGTCGCCGCGCCTTTGAAAAGCGGCGCGTCATCGTGGCCGACAGCCACTCTTCCGCCGCCGACACTCTCGAGGCCAACGATCCGCGCCGGGTCTTCACCCATTCGGTCGTGTCCGAGAACCCCGAGCCGGTCTTCATGTTCCCCGGAGGCGGGGCGCAATATGCCGGCATGGCCCGCGATCTTTACGAGACCGAGCCGGTCTTTCGCGACTGGATGGATCGCGGCCTCGAGATCCTCGAACCCAAGCTGGATTACGACATCCGCGCCCTTTGGCTGCCCGAGGGCGAAGAGGCCGCGCAAGCGGCGGATGAGCGTCTGCGCAAGCCGTCGGTCCAGCTTCCCCTGATCATGATCGTCGAATACGCGCTGGCCCGCCTGTGGATGAGCTGGGGCGTCACGCCCGGTGCCCTGATCGGCCATTCCATGGGTGAGAACACCGCCGCCTGCCTGGCCGGTGTCATGAGCTTCGAGGATTGCATCGGCCTCGTCCATCTGCGCGGACGGCTGTTCGACACCGTGCCACCGGGCGGCATGTTGTCGGTGGCGCTGTCGGCTCCTGCCTTGCGCGAACATCTTGGCCCCGACCTCGATCTGGCGGCGATCAATGCCCCGGGGCTGAGCGTGGCGACGGGCCCGACCGGCGCGCTCGATCGTCTGGCGCACAGCCTGCGGTCGCAGGACATCGAGTGCCAGATGATCCCGATCGATATCGCCGCCCATAGCCGGATGCTCGACCCGATCCTCGATGCCTTCGGCGATTACCTGCGCGGCATAACGCTCAACCCGCCCGAGATCCCCGTGATCTCCAACCGCACCGGCAAGCCGCTCACCGCGGCCGAGGCGACCGACCCCGAATACTGGGTCGGGCATCTGCGGAACACCGTCGATTTCGAAGCCGGGCTGGCATGGCTCGCCTCGCGCCCCGACCGCCTCTATATCGAGGTGGGTCCCGGCAAGGCGCTGTCCTCGCTGGCCGGTCAGCACGGCTCCATCACGCCCAACCAGGTGATCGGGTCGCTTCGGCATCCGAAGGACGAGGTGGCCGACGACGCCTATTTCATCGCCATGCTGGGCCGCGTCTGGGCCACGGGCGGCAGCTTCGACTGGGGCCAGATCTGGGGCGATGCGCGGCGCAACCGGGTTGTGCTGCCCGGCTATCCGTTCCAGCGCAGCCCCTATTTCATCGAGAGACAGGAACCCGGCGAAACTCCGGCCGAGGCCTGGCTGATGCGCAGCGACGATCCGGCCGACTGGCGCCACGTGCCGGCCTGGACACCGCGCTATGCCGAATGCGCCCATGATGCCGAGGGCGATCTGTCGGGGCTGCCCCATGCGAACTGGCTGATCTTCCTCGATGATGCGGGCCTTGGCGCGCGGGCGGCGGGTCGGCTGCGCGACGCGGGCCAGACGGTCGTCACGGTCCGGGCGGGCGACGCCTTTGCGGTCCTCGGCGACCATGACTTTGCCCTTGCGCCCGAACATGGGCGGGCGGGTCATGATGCGCTTGTCCGGGCGCTTGCGCGCCGGGACCTTCTTCCCGACCGGATCGGGCATTTCTGGCTGGTCACCGGGGATGAGCGTCACCGCCCGGGATCGAGCTTTTTCCATCGCACGCAGGAACATGGTTTCTGGTCTCTGTTCCACCTCGCCCAGGCCCTGGCCGAAGAGGCGCCGGGCGCGCAGCCACATATGGTCGTGATCACGTCGGACATGATGCAGGCGCGAAAAGAGCCGCTTCGGTATCCCGAGAAATCGACCGTGATGGGCGCGGCGCGGGTCATCCCGCGCGAATTGCCGGGATACAGGTGTTCCGTGCTCGATATCCGCTCCGATGCGCTGGTCGAGAAACGCGGCGCGGGTGCCGCCGCGCTGGACCGTGCTGTGATCGAGGAATTGCTGGCCACGCCTGCCAACACCGTCGCGGCGCTGCGCTCCGACCGGCGGCTTGAGCTGTCCTGGCGGCGCGAACCGTTCGGCCCTCAAACCGGGCTGTCGCTTGACGCCGAAAGCGTTGTTCTCGTCACGGGCGGCTTTGGCGGGATCGGGCTGACGGTTGCCGAAGAAATGGCCCGGCGATACTCTGCGCGGATCGCGCTTGTGTCGCGCAGCGCACTTCCCGACCGGTCCTCGTGGTCCGACGTGACCGCGCGTCTTGCCCCGGGGGATCGTCTGCGCCGCCGGATCGAGGCCGTCCAGCGGATCGAGGCTGCGGGCGGCCGCGTCCTGTGTGTGGCTGCCGATGTCAGCAATATCGAGGACATGCGCGACGCCCGGTTCCGGATCGAGACCGAGATGGGCCCGATCCGAGCCATCGTCCATGCCGCGGGCGTGATCGACGATGCGCCGCTTCTGTCCAAGCATCCAATGGCGATCGAGGATGTCTTCGCCCCCAAGATTCACGGAACCCAGGTGCTCGATGCGCTCTTTCCCGATGGATCGGTGGACTGGATCGCCCTGTTCTCGTCCAGTTCGACCGTGACGGCGCCGGCGGGGCAGGTCGACTACGTGGCGGCGAACGAATATCTGAACGCCTATGCCAAGTCGCGCGCACAGGATCGGACCCGCGTGGTCGCGATCAACTGGGGCATCTGGTCCGATGTGGGCATGGCCGCCGATGCGATGCAGGCCCGCATCGGCATGGCGCCGCAGCCGGTTCAGCCGATCCATCAGCCCCTGCTGCAAGGGGCGTCCTTCGACGAGCGTGGCAACCGGGTCTTTACCGGCAGGCTGGGCACCGATCTGTGGGTTCTCGACGAACACCGCACCGGCGCGGGCGACGCGCTTTTGCCGGGGACCGGCTATCTGAGCCTTGCGGCACAGGCCCTTGCGGCCCAGGGGGAGCCGGCCTGTTTCGAGTTGCGGGACCTGAATTTCCTGCGCCCCCTTCGGGTTGGCGATGGCACGGCGTCGACGCTGCGCGTGACCCTGCCCCGGACCGAGACGGGGTATGACTTCATCGTCGACGGACAGCCCGAAGGCGCCGGGCCGGATCGCGTGGCCGAGGGCCGGATCGAGCTTTTGCCGATGGCGCCGCCACCCGCGCTCGATATCGGGGAAATCCGCGCCCGCTGCGCGGCGGCCCGCACTGCCGAAGCGGGCGGGTCCATTGCCTCGCCGCAAGAGGCGCATCTTGCCTTCGGGCCCCGCTGGCGAGTGCTGAAACGGGCAGCTTTGGGCGATGGCGAGGGCCTCGCCCATCTGGGCCTGCCCGACATCGCGCGGGGCGATGGCTGGCCTCTGCACCCGGCCCTGATGGACCTTGCGACGGGCTGGGCGATGGAGCTGATTTCGGGCTATGCGCCCGATCACCTATGGGTGCCGGTGTCCTACCAATCTGTGCGGGTCTTCCGGCCGGTTCCGGAGGATATTGTCAGCTGGGTTCGTAACGCCGCCGACAACCGTGCCGACGGCAAGACCGCGACCTTTGATGTCACGATCGCCGGTGCCGACGGTGCCGTCTGCGTCGAGATCACGGGCTTTTCCATCCGCAAGATGGAGGGCGCGCTGAGTTTCGGCGACGTCACTCTGACTGCGCCCGACACGCCGCGGCCATTGTCCCCGGCGGAACAGCGGCTGAAACACAACCTGACCCAGGGCATTCGCGCCGAAGAGGGGGCAGAGCTGTTCCTGCGCGCGATGGCCGGCGGGCCGGCCCATGTCGTCCTCAGTTCCCTCGACCTCGATGCCCTGACCCGACAGGCCGAGGCGGGCGTCACCGAGGACCGGCCCGCGGGGGCGGCATTCGATCGCCCCGAACTGGACAACGACTACGCGCCACCTGAAAACGCCATCGAAGAGACGCTTGCCGAATTCTGGGGCGAATTGCTGGGAGTTTCGGAGATCGGCGTCAATGACAGCTTTTTCGATCTTGGCGGCCATTCGCTGATCGCCGTCCGGCTGTTCGCGAAGATCCGGAAGGCCTTCGGCGTGGATTTCCCGATCTCGGTCCTGTTCGAGGCGCCAACGATCCGGTCCTGCGCGACCCTGCTGGCAGAGCGCGGCGTGATCCCCGATGACGGTGCCGAGGCATCGTCCGCCCCTGCCCGGGCGCCAGAGCGACGATTCACCCATCTCGTGCCCATGCATCAGGGCGAGGGCGGGCCGCGCACGCCGTTCTTCCTTGTGGCGGGTATGTTCGGCAATGTCCTGAACCTGCGCCATCTTGCGCATCTTCTGGGAACCGACCGGCCGTTCTACGGGTTGCAGGCAAAGGGCCTCTTCGGCGAGGTCGAACCGCATCGCGACCTGACCGAGGCCGCGCGCGACATGATTGCCGAGATGCGCCAGATCCAGCCGTCTGGACCCTACATGGTGGGCGGGTTCTCGGGCGGGGGGATCACCGCCTATGAAATCGCCCGCCAGTTGCGCGACGCGGGCGAAAGGGTCGAGGTGCTTGTCATGCTCGACACGCCTCTGCCGCAGCGGCGGCCGCTGTCGCGTCGCGACAAGAACATGATCCACCTGCTTGAACTGAAGGCGCAAGGACCAGCCTATCCGTTTCGCTGGATCGCCGGCAAGCTGCGATACAGGCTTGGCTCCGGCCCGGCGGGCGGCACGGAAGACGCAGCGCAGGCACAGTTCCATGACGCCCGGATCGAGGCGGCCTTTTATGACGCGATCGCCGGATACGAGGTCAGGCCATGGGACGGGCCGCTGACACTGTTCCGGCCGCCGCTTGTCGGCCGTTGGGAGGTCGCGCCCGGCAGGTGGATCTCGTCCGAGAGGGCCTATGTGCTGCCCGACAACGACTGGACCGGACATGCGCCCGGGATCGAGGTGATCGAGGTGCCGGGCGACCACGATTCCATGGTGCTCGAACCCAATGTCCGTGTTCTGGCCGCGCGGTTGAGGCGGGTAATCGAGGCTGCCGAATCCGAGGGCGCCTCGCGATCGCTGCCGGACTGGCCGACCGAAAGGGCCGCACAATGACAAGTGATTCCACCATCCTGACAATCATCCTCAACTGGCGGACCCCGGCCATGACGATCAAGGCGGTCGAGGCCGCGCATCGGGCGATGGAGGGCCTGGCGGGCGAGATCATCGTCGTCGACAATGACAGCCAGGACGGGTCCTGCGAGCGGATCGCGGACCATGTGGCGGACCGCGGCTGGGATCGGGTGCGCGTCGTGCAATCCCATCGCAATGGCGGCTTCGGCGCGGGCAACAACCTCGGCATCCGCTGCGGCCTGTCGGATACGACGACGCCCGATTACGTCTATGTGCTGAATTCCGACGCCTTTCCCGCACCGGACGCGATCCGCAGGCTGCGCGATTATCTCGACGCCGCGCCCCAGGCGGGATTTGCCGGAAGCTTCATCCACGGGCCCGACGGAGCGCCGCATCTGACGACCTTCCGTTTCCCGTCGATCGCGAGCGAATTCGAGGGCGCCTGCCGGCTGGGCCCCGTGACCCGGCTGCTGGCAAATGCGCGCGTGCCTGTCCCCACGCCCGAAACGGCGGGTCCGGTCGACTGGCTGGCGGGCGCGAGCCTGATGATGCGGCAGGCGGTCCTCGACGAGGTCGGCCTCTTCGATGAGACGTTCTTTCTTTATTTCGAGGAGACGGATCTGTGCCGCCGCGTCCAATCCGCCGGATACGAAGTGCATTTCGTGCCCGAGAGCCGGGTCGCGCATATCGGGTCGGCCTCGACCCGGATGAAGGAATGGCGCCGCGTCCCGGACTACTGGTTTGACTCGCGGTTTCACTATTTCCGCAAGAACCACGGCATTATCTATGCCGCACTGGCCACGCTGGCTCATGTCGCCGGCGGGCTGGTCCACCGCCTGCGCGCGCGCGTCACCGGGAAACGGCCGGTCGATCCGCCCGGCTTCCTGACCACGCTGATCCGGCATGACCTGTCGTCCATCCTTGGCCGCGGCCCCGCGCACCGGCCCGCACCGCATCTGAAGGGAGCCAATTGATGGCCGCCTTTTCCGCTCTTGTCGTCGGGCATGAATCGCTGACCGTCCAGTGCGGGCGGATGCTGATCGAGGCCGGGCACCGGATCGCCGGCGTCGTCTCCGCCGATCCCGACGTGACCGGCTGGGCGGCAGAGGCGGGGTTGGCGGTCATCGCGCCGGGGCCGGGCCTGGCCGAACGGCTCGAAGGGGCCGAGATCGACTGGATCGTGTCGGCAGCGAACCTGTCGATCATCCCCGACAAGGTGCTGGCCCGGGCGCGGCACGGCGCGGTCAATTTCCATGACGGCCCCTTGCCGGCCTATGCCGGGCTGAACGCGCCGGTCTGGGCCTTGCTGAACGGCGAGGCGCGTCATGGCGTGACATGGCACCTGATCGAGGGCGGCGTGGACGAGGGTCGTATCCTTGCCGCGCAAGAGGTCGACATCGCGCCGGACGAGACGGCCTTTTCGCTGAACGCCAAATGCTATGCGGCGGGGATCGACAGCTTTGCCCGGGTCATCGACCAACTGGCCTCGGGCGCGCCCGAGGCGATTGAACAGGACCTGTCGGGACGGAGCTATTTCGGCCGGGCCGACCGGCCCGCCGCCGCGGCTCTGATCGACTTTGCCCAGGGTGCCGACCGCGTCGCGGCCTTTGTGCGGGCGCTGGACCATGGCGCATATGGCAATCCGCTGGCCTTGCCGAAGCTGCTCTATCAGGGGCGGGTCATCTGTGTGCGCCGGGCCGAGCCTGTGGGCGGCGCGGACCAGCCCGGCACCATCTTGCGGGCAGGGGACGACGCCCTTGTCGTGGCTTGCGGGGAAGGCGCGGTTATGCTGAGCGGTCTTCATCCGCCTGGCGCGGACGGGCTCCCCGAACGGGGGGCGGTTCTCGACCGGCTTGACCCTGCGGCGCGGGACGCATTGACCCGGGACATGCGCGAGGTCGCCGCAGCGGAGCCATTCTGGCAAGGCCGCCTCGCATCGCTTGTTCCGGCCCGGACCGGATTGCCCGGCATGGGCGCGCAGGCGGTGCCGGTCGACTTGCCGGGACCGACCGACAGGAACCGGGCCTTCGCCGCGCTGGGCGCGATCTGCGCCCGGCTCGAGGGTGGCCCGGCCGATCTGGCCATTGCCGCAGGGGCTGCTTCGCCCTTCCTGTCCGATTGGCTGCCCGTGCGGTTCGATCCGGCCGGTTCGTTTGCCGAGGCCGAGGCCCGGTTCACGCAGGAGATGACAGAGGCCGCAGACCGGCCCGGTTTCGCCATCGACCTGCCGCTTCGGCTTGGGGGCGAGGCGCCGGGCAGGCCAGAGCTGGCTCTTGCAGACGGGACCGGTCCGGTGCCGGGTGCGGCCGTCACCTTCGACTGGAACGATGGCGCTCCCCGGCTGATCCCCGACCCTGCGGCGATCTCGCCCGAAGGTGTTGCCCTGCTGGCCACGCGCCTTGTCGCGGCAATGTCCCAAATCGCCGGGGACCCGACGCGCGATTGCGCCACCTTGCCGATGCCCGACGGGCCCGAGCGCCGGATGGTTGTCGAAGACTGGAACCGGACGGCATGTGATTTCGACAGACGCGTCACGATCACCGGGCTGATCGCTGCGCGCGCCGCAGATCACCCCGAGGCGGCGGCGATCATCTTCGAGGATCGCGCGTTGAGCCATGCGGAGCTAGAGGCAAGGTCCAACCGGCTGGCGCATGTCCTGCGCACCGAAGGGGTGCGCCGGGGCGATCGCGTCGGCCTGTGCCTGCGCCGCTCGGCCGATCTGGTGATCGGCGCGCTGGCCATCCAGAAGGCCGGTGCGGCCTATGTGCCGCTTGACCCCGCCTATCCCGGCGACCGGATCGCCCTTTATGTCGAGGACAGCGCCCCCCGCGCCATCCTGGCCGAGGCGGCGACGCTCGCGGTGCTTCCCGCGCATGGGGCCGCGGTGATCCGCGTCGACAGCGACCCGCGCCTGAACGATGCGCCGGACACGCCGCCGCCCGATGGTCCCGCGCCCGATGACATGGCCTACATGATCTATACGTCCGGTTCGACCGGGCGGCCCAAGGGCGTGATGATCAGCCACCGCAACGTGGTGAATTTCTTTGCCGGGATGGATGCGCGCATTCCGCACGGACCGGGCGACAAGCTGCTGGCCGTCACGTCGCTGAGCTTCGACATCTCGGTGCTCGAGCTGTTCTGGACGTTGGCGCGCGGCGTGACCGTCGTGATGTCGGGCGACGAGGACCGGACGCTGGTGTCCGCAGGCGGCGGCCGGCGGATCGGCGGGATGGACTTCAGCCTGTTCTATTGGGGCAATGACGATGGCGAGGGGCGCGACAAGTATCGCCTGCTACTGGAGGGGGCGCAGTTCGCGGATACCAACGGCTTTACTGCTGTCTGGACACCGGAGCGGCATTTCCACGCCTTCGGGGGGCCCTATCCCAACCCGTCGGTCACCGGTGCGGCCGTGGCGGCGGTCACCCGCAATATCGGGGTCAGGGCGGGCAGCTGTGTCGCGCCGCTGCACCATCCGGCGCGCATCGCCGAGGAATGGGCCGTCATCGACAATCTGACGAACGGGCGGGCGGGCCTTGCCATCGCCTCGGGCTGGCAGCCGGACGATTTCGTCCTGCGCCCCGAGAATGCACCGCCTCGCAACAAGGAGGCGATGTCGGAGGCGATTGAACAGGTCCGCGCGCTCTGGCGTGGCGAGGAAGTCGGTTTTCCCCGTGCCGACGGGACAACCCACCGGCTTGTCACCCAGCCGCGCCCGGTTTCGAAGGAATTGCCGATCTGGGTCACGACCGCCGGAAATCCGGACACCTGGGCCGAGGCGGGACGCATCGGCGCAAATGTCCTGACCCATCTTCTGGGGCAATCCATCGACGAGGTGGGCGACAAGATCGCGATCTACCATGCGGCATTGCGCGAGGCCGGTCACGACCCGAAGGATTTCTCGGTCACGCTGATGCTGCATACCTTTCTTGCCGACACACGCGACGCGGCGCGCGAGATCGCGCGCGAACCGATGAAGGATTACCTGCGTTCGGCGGCGGGGCTGATCAAGCAATATGCCTGGGCCTTCCCGGCCTTCAAGCGGCCCAAGGGCGTGGACAATGCGTTCCAGCTGGATCTGGGGTCGCTCGAGCCGGAAGAACTCGAGGGGATTCTCGATTTCGCGTTCGAGAGGTATTTCAACGAGTCGGGCCTTTTCGGCACCATCGACGACGCCCTGGACAGGGTCGAACAGGTCAAGGCCATCGGCGTGACCGAGGTGGCCTGCCTGATCGATTATGGCATCGCGGCGCCGATCGTCCTGGAGGGGTTGCGGCCGCTGGCGCGGGTCTGTGCCCTGTCGAACGAGGACAGCGCGCCCGCCGATGACGACTTTTCCATCGCCGCCCAGATCGAACGCCATGACGTGACGCATCTGCAATGCACCCCGTCGATGGCGCGGATGCTGGTCGGCGACGCGGCAAGCCGCGCGGCGCTGCGCCGTCTTCGCCACCTGATGATCGGGGGGGAGGCGCTGCCGGGTGCGCTGATGCGCGATCTGTCGGATGCGACGCGCGCCCGGATCGAGAACATGTATGGCCCGACCGAGACGACGATCTGGTCGACGACCCGGACCGTCACCGAAACGGAGGGCACGGCCTCGATCGGGACGCCGATCGCCAACACGCAGGTCTATGTGCTGAACGACGCGCAGGAGCCCGTGGCCGTGGGGCAGGAAGGGGAGTTGTGGATCGCGGGCGAGGGGGTCGCGCTGGGCTATTGGCAACGGCCCGACCTGACCCAGGACCGGTTCCGCCCCAACCCCTTTGCGCCGGGCCGCATGTATCGTACGGGCGATCTGGCAAGATGGCGACCCGATGGCAGCCTTGATTTTCTCGGTCGCGCGGACCATCAGGTCAAGCTGCGTGGCCACCGGATCGAACTGGGCGAGATCGAGTCCGCGATCGACGCGCTGGACGGTGTGTCGCAATCGGTCGTGGTTGCGCGCGGCGCGCCCGGCGCAGAACAGCTCGTCGCCTATGTGACAGGCCCGGCGCCGCCGACCGAACAGGCCGTAAAAGAAGTGCTCACGGGTCATTTGCCGGCCCATATGGTGCCATCGCGGGTGATCGGTCTCGAGGCGTTTCCCCTGACGCCCAACAAGAAGGTCGACCGCAACGCGCTGCCGCCCCCGACTACGCGCGCGCCGGCGGGCGAACTGCCGGGCGCCGCGCCCGTGCTGGCCGTCGGAAAGACGGCAAGCCTGTCGACGATCGATGCGCTGGCCGCGATCTGGGAACGCATCCTCGGTGTCCCGACGCCGGGGCCGCGGGACAGTTTCTTCGATCTGGGGGGGCATTCGCTTCTGGCGGTGCAGGCCCATCGCGAGATCCGCGAGGTGCTGGGCGTCAGCCGTCTGGGGATAACGGACATCTTCCGGCACACGACGCTTGGCGCGCTTGCCGCCCATGTCGAGGGGCTGCTGGGCGGCGCGGCACCGGTGATCCGCCGCAAAGACAAGCCCGCGCCCGTCGCGGCCGAGGCGCCGCAGGCCCGTCAGATCGTTGTGCCCGATGGCACGGTCGATGGCGCGACTGCCCGCGCCGCCACCCGCTCCGAGGCGATGGCCCGGCGCAGGGCCCTGCGTGCCAGACGGATGCAGGACGCTTGACCGAAAAGGCCCTTTCGCGCCTCGCCGCGGCGGTATCTCCGGGCTGTTTTCTGGCCTGCCTGCCCGTCACCGAGGGCGGACCTTTGACCAGTGAGGAAAGCGCCGCGATGGCACGGGCGGTCCCCGCCCGCCGGGCCGAATTCGCAGCGGGCCGCACGGCTGCGCGGCAGGCTCTGGCGCATCTTGGCCTTGGTGAGGCAACGATCCCCATGGGCGCGGATCGGGCACCCCGCTGGCCGCCCGGCATCGTCGGCAGCATCAGCCATGGCGCGGGCCGTGCCGTCGCTCTTGTCGCAAGGTCCGGGGAGATGCTGGCGGTTGGGATCGACATCGAGCCGGATATCCCACTGCCCGAGGATGTGATCGACACGGTCCTTGGGCCGGACGAGCGGGGCGCACGCGAACAGGCGCGTGCGATCTTCTGCGCGAAGGAGGCCACCTACAAGGCGCTCTACCCTCTGTCGCGGCAGGTGTGGGAGTTCGGTGATATCGGCATCCGGCTCGATCCGGCCGGAAACGGTTTTACCGCCGATCTGCGCCGCGTGGCCGGGCCGATCGCGGCCGGTGCCATGCTCAAGGGGCACCTGATCGCCGAAGACGGTCTTTGCATCGCGGCCCTGATCCTGCCCCGTGCGTGAATGCGGCGAAAACAAGGCAGTGATTTCGATATCGGCAACGCATCGTTTCTTCTTGCCCCGCGATGGGTCGTGGAAAACAGGCAGGTAATCGGCTAAATTGCGGCGGGGGTGTGGCGAAGGTATGAGCGTGATCGCGTCTTCGCCGACTGGGGCAAGCGCCGGTTCCCTTGGGGTCCCGGAAATTCTGTCGAGGAGTGGACATGGGCCACCTTTTTTCCCCGCGCTCCCTTTTGCGCATCATCTGGCGGCGGCTGCCGGTCATCATCCTGATCCTCGCGATCGGGCTGCCGGCCTCCGTCTGGTTTGCGCTGAACCGGCCCAAGCTGTTCGAGGCGACGGCCGTGATCCAGATCGAGGCGCCCGAAGTGGCCGAGCAGCTGGCCGGTCAGGCGATGATGGTGAACCCGAATTCGCAGCTTGACCTGATCCAGCAAAAGCTGATGTCGCGTGACAACATGGTCGCGGTGATCGACAGGTTCGGCCTGTTCGAGGGGGACATGCCGCTGTCGGAAAAGGTGTTCCTTCTGCGGGAATCGGTCACGATCATCGAACTGGTTGACCCGACCCAGTCCTGGCGCCCGGATGTTCAGCCTTCGGGCCTGGTTATCACGGTCCGTCTTGACGATGCGCAGAAGGCGGCGGACGTTGCCAATGATTTCCTTGCCTCGATCCTGTCGGAGGCGCAGGCCCGAAGCGAGGGCCGGGCGGCCCGTACCCTGGACTTCTTCGTCGCCGAGGAAGCCCGGGTCGGCGCCGAAATCTCGCAGGTCGAGGCGATCATCTCCGAGTTCAAGCAGGTCAATCTCGACAGCCTGCCGGACAATATCGCCTCCCAGCGGGAGAGGCTGACGCGACTCACCGATTCCCGGATCGCACTGGACCAGCAACTGATCGAGATTCAGACCCAGTCTGATCGCCTGCGCGAAGAAGAGCTTCAGCGTCAGGTCGACCTGCTGGAACAGCAACGCTCGCTCATTGCCCGGAACATCGCCGAGATCGAGCAGGCGATCGCCGCGGCACCCGTCATCGAACAGCGCCTGTCCGCGCTGAACCGGCAACTGGAACAGCTGAACACCGAATACGAGGTCGTCACGCAGCGTCGTACCGACGCGGCGATGACCCAGCTTCTGGAAGAGCAGGACCAGGCAGAACGGTTCGAGGTCCTTGAGACGGCGATTCCGCCTGAATTTCCGGTTTCGGCCAGCCGCCGCAAGATCGCGATGGCCGGCGGCGTGGCGACCGTCGTGATGGCTCTTGCCGCGGCGGTCCTGCTTGAACTGTCGAGCGGCAAGATCCGGACGGCCGACCAGCTTGAACGTCAGCTGGGTATTCGCCCGGTGATCGTCATCCCGAACCTGACCACCCGCGGGACCCGCAGGCGGCGGCGATGGGGCTTGGTGGCCCTGTTGGTCGCCCTGTTCGGTATCATCTGGGCGCTGCTGCGACGCTTCGGAACCGACCTTGCGGCGATCCTTCCCTTGCAGCGCATCGCGGATCTGATGCGGTTGCCATTGTCGCGGCGCGGCGCCTGATCCTCAATAGGCGTAGTCGCCTTCGATATCGGCCTTGTTCAGAACGACACCAAGGACCGGCTTGTCCTCGCCGATGCGGCGGGTCGCCTCCTTGATGTCATCCGATGTGGTCATGCCGCCGCCGACCACCATCAGGATGCAGTCGAAATGCGGGCGCGCGGCGATGACATCGTCCTGGGCCAGCGCGGGCGGCAGATCGAGAAGAATGACCTCGGGGTTCAGCGACCGTTCCAGATGGGTGAGGACCGCGGCGGTTTCCGGCTGCTGAAACAGTTCCGCGGCATAGGGCTCGGGCCGGTCGTTCAGGCCAAGAGCCAGCCTGTCGCCGATATGCAGCCGGTTCTGCCCGGGGCGGATCAGGTGTTCTTCCAGCGGAACAAAGCCGCGAAGATAGTCGCCGATCGAACCCGCCCTTTCGATCCCGAAATACCGGGCAAGTCCGGGGCGGCGCATGTCGAAATCCAGAAGGGCCGTCCGGCACCTGTCATAGCGCGACAGCGTGATGGCGAGGTTCACGGCGGTAAAGCTCTTGCCGCAGCCCGCCGTGGGGGAGGTGATGGCCACCCGCCTCCAGCCCTTTTCGGCCAGCGCCTGCACGAGCCGCGTGCGCAACACGTCAAATGCCCCGTGGGCCGGGTCCGACCGGTTGGCCGTGATCACCAGCTTTCCTTCCAGATGCGTTCCGTCGAGGGGAAACCGCCGCAGGCGCGCCCAACTGTCGTGGATCGCGGGGGCGGATGCCTTTTCGGGCTTTGCCGGGACCGGGGGGGTGTCCTGTTCCGCCGGCTCGATCTGCGGTGCCGCCTCTTCGTCTTGTGCGGGGGGCGCGCGCAAGAGGTCGCGCAGCGCGTCGGTGGCCTGTTCGATCTCGTCGGCCGGGGGATGGTCCAGCTTTGCGATCCGGGCGAGAATCCTGCTTCGGGCCCCGGAATCGAGCCTTGCCCTGCCTGTGCGCCTTACCGGTCTGTCGTTCATCTGCTGCCTGCTGTCCTTGCCCGGTCTGGGCTGACTGTTTCGTTCATGTCAGAAAAACTGGGCCAAATTGTGCAATTGGTTCGGATTTGACGCTGTCATTTATACTCGATCAGTCTCGGTCGAATGCCACGAAGACGCCGAAGGTGATAGAGCATCATACCAAGAACATGCGGCAACTTGGCCAGCGTGTAGAAGGCAGCGTGCCGTCGTGCCTGTGCCGGATTCTGGCCGCTGCGGGCAAGGCCGCGTGCCGTTCGCCACCAGGACAGCGCATAGATGGCCCCCGCGCCAAGCGGCGCGATCCATCCGATCCAGACCGCGCCCGTAAGCGCCACCAAGGGCAGGCCCAGACCATAGGCCCAGGCCCTGCGCCGTTCGGCGACGAAGTGATCGCCGTGGCGGCGTCCGACTTCGGCAAAGCCGTGACCCGCGCGCAAACTGCGCCGCCACCACTGCGAAAACCGGGTCATGTGGGCGTCATGCGATGTCATGTCCCGCGGCAGGCGGCGCGCCATGTGCCCGGCTTTCCTGAGCCGAAGGACGAAATCCTCGTCCTCGGAACAGATCAGGCCGGGATCAAAGCCGCCGATTGCGTCGAACACGGCGGACCGGACCATCAGATCGCCCCCGCAGGCGCGGATTTCGCCCGCCGGGCGGTGCCATTCCACGTCGCACATCTGGTTGTAGACACTGACATCCCGCGCCAGTTCCGAGCGCCAGCCCGTCACGAGGCCAAGGCCCGGATCGGCATCAAGTGCTGCGACAGCGGCGTCAAGCCAGCCTTCCACCACGGCGCAATCCCCGTCGACGAACTGGAGAAATTCGGGCATCCCACCCTTGCGCAGCGCCTCTGCTCCGGCGTTGCGTCCCCGCGCCGCGGTGAACGGCGCCGACCTGTCGAGAGAGACGGTTTCGACCCCGGATGACCGCGCGATATCGAGGCTGTCATCGGTCGAGCCGCTGTCGACATAGACGACCCGCGCCCCTGCGTCGCGCAGCGAGGCAAGGCAGCGCCTCAGGCGGTCGCCCTCGTTGCGGCCGATCGCGACGACGCCCAGCCTTGTCATGGTTCTGTCCGTCCGGGCCGTTTGCCGGGGCGCGCCTGATCGCTGTGATAGCTGACGAAGAGGATGCCCAGCCGCGCGGCCTCTTCCATTGCGTCGAATTCCTGCCGGACCGTCCGGCGCCCGGCCTCGCCCATGCGCGCGCGGGCCTTGGGGTCGGACAGAAGGCCCTTGATCGCGGCCTCGAGCGTCCGGTCGTCCCCGGCGGGCACAAGCCGCCCCGACACGCCGTCCTGCACCAGTTCGGCCACGCCGCCAACCTGGGTCGCGATCACGGGTTTGCCGGCGGCCATCGCCTCCATCAGGACGACGGGCACGCCTTCGGCAAAGGACGGCAGAACAAGCATCGAGGCCGAGGCGAGGTGGCGGGCGACCTCGTCCTGGGACTGGTAGCCGAGAAAGGTCACGGCTGGGGTAAGGCCGGGATGGGCGCGTGCGGCAGCCTCGATCGCGGGTCGTTCGGGGCCGTCGCCCACGAGGACAAGTCGCGCGTCGGGATAGGCCCCGCGCAGCCGCGCCATCGCATCGAGCAGGACGGGAATCCCCTTGACCGAGGCCAGCCGCCCCACGAAGAGTATCGGCCCGGCCCCTCCGGGCGGCCCGTCATAGCGCGACGGGTCGATGCCGCAATGGACGATGTGCAGCTTGTCCCAGTGGGTCCGGTCCGAGAACAGCATCGCCTGGCTTCGGCAGAATTCCGAGATGCATGCCACGAAGGACGCCCGGGCGATCTTGGCATCAAGCCGCCAGTGATGCGGTTCGAAAAAAATGTCAGGCCCATGCAGCGTGAAGCTGAACGGAATGCCCGACAATTCCGAGGCCAGCATCGCGACGCTGCAACTCGACTTGGCGATGTGATTGTGCAGATGCACGATGCCGCGTGCCTTCATCTCGTGGGCCAGGGTCGCGGCTTCGGCGAAATAGATCATGTTGTAGAGCCGCCCGCGCAGGCCCGTGGGCGCCGTGCGCCATGCCAGCGACAGGGCCGAGAGATAGCGGCGCGGTGCGCGCATTGCACTGGCCTGCGCCCTGAGAAAGCGCAGGGGCCGTGCGGTGGCGGCAAGGACATGAAACGTCCGGTCCTGTTCGGCCTTCTGTTCGGGGCCCACGATATGCTCGGCCCCGGTCCGGCGGATCGAGAAGGTCTCGATCCCGAAGCCAAGGTCCCGCAGGGCCGCGACTTCGCGCTGGATGAACGTGTCGGTGGCCCGGGGATATTCGCCCGTCAGATAGGCGATCGGGCCGTTCATGGCATCCGTCATCCCGTGCGGCCCCGGCTGCGGGCAATGCGGCCCGGATGATCCGTCTCCGGTGTCCAGCCAAGGACGCTGCGCGACCGCCCGTTGACATAACGCAGGGGCATCATCCTCGACCGCAGGGTTTCGGGGCGCAGAAGGCCCGGCCCTCCGGTAAAGCGGCCCAGACGGTCCAGCACCTGCCAGGGCACCGGGAACGTGACCTTCGGCCAGCCGTGACCGGCAATCGCGTTCAGGTAGGTGGGCCTGTCGGGCAGGTCGGAATCCACGAGGTTGAGGATGTGTCGCGGCGGTTCGGGGTCGCGTTCGGCGGCCATCGCGATGGCCCGGGCAGCGCTGTCGACATGGATCAGGGGGATCTCGCCCTGCCGTGCCGTGCGCACCAGGATCGGGCCCTTGGCCACACCAAGATGCCCGTTCCACAACCGATCGGGCCCGTATACGGCCCCGACCCGCAGGATCCAGGCCCGCAGTCCGGAGCCCTCGACCGCCTCTTCCTGCGCGAGCTTGGCGCGGGTATAGGCGTCGCGCCGTCGGGGCCGGGTCTCGAGCGCCGTCGCCTCGCTGACCTCGTCCCAGGGTGACAGGCCGCCATAGCCATAGACCGACAGGGAACTGACCAGAACGAAGACCGGTGGCGGGGCCATCGCGCGGGCCGCGTCGACGAGGCGTCGTGTGGGCAGGATCGTGTCGCGCAGCTGGGCGTCATCGTCCCCCTCCATCCGTGCGGCGCAATGCACGATGACATCGACCCCCCGCAGGACCGGATCAAGCTGGGCATTGCCCAGGTCGGCCGCGACATTCTCGACAAGGTCGCTGTTCCAGACCGGCACGTCGCGCCGGGCCACGGCTGTCACCCTGTGGTCGCGGGCCACGAGAGCATCGACGATGGCCCGGCCGAGGAACCCGCCTGCCCCGGTGACCATGATGTGCCGCCGCTCTACCATTGCATCGGCTCCATCGGGGTGCAGCGGCTTTGCATCGGGGTCGATCCGCCGTCTTCGCCTGCATTCTGGATGGCAAGCGTCACCTCGTTGAGGTGGATCGCATAGTCGCCGCCCAGACGCGACGGACGCCCGGCGGCAATGGCGCCAAGCATCTCGGCGGGGCCAAGCGCGAAATTCATCGACGCGGCGCCTGTGCGTTTCACCGTCGGATGGCGCGGCGTGACCGGGGCGACACGGCGACCGATCGGATGTTCCAGCAGGCGCCGCCGGATGCGCAGCCTCTTGCGGAACCGCACCTGGGCCGTGTTGTCCCAGGCCTTCCCAACCTCGAGCACGCCATCATCGCCCACGACCCGGATCCGGTGATCATGCGGAGCGGCGATCGAACAGGTCAGACGCGCGACGGGGCCCGCCTCGAAAAAGAGGATCGCGGTGGAAAAGTCGGGTGTCGGGCCGTCATAGCCGCATTTGTCGGGGATCACCCGCGCCGAGGCCGCGGTCACCGATCGGACGCTGCCGAACATCGCGATCAGCCAGCTGAGGTAATAGCCCGCATGTTCAAGCGTGCATCCCGTGCGAAACTCGTCCTCCCAGGGCCAGGGGGCGCCGCTTTCGCTTGTCCAGTCGCCGACAGGCGCCTGCGGGATGAACCCGTCATCAAGTTCGGCATAGATCAGCCGCGGGGCGCCAGCCACGTTGTCGCGCACCGCGCGCGCCAATGTCTGCGCCGTCTGTCCCAGCACCGAACAGGGGGCCGAGGCCAGCTGCACATCGCGGTCGCGGGCAAGCGCCGACAGTGCCAGGATATCGTCCATCGACATCGCCAGCGGCTTTTCCGACCAGACATGGCGATGCGCGCGCAATGCAGCCTCGGTCACCTGTGCGTGCGAGGTCGGGTTGGTGAGGTTGAGAACGACACCCTCGGCCGGCGTCGCGGCAAGGGCCGCGTCCAGTGTGGCGAAGGGCGCGATCTGCCAATGGTTGCAGAACGCCGACAGCCTGTCTGCATCGGTGTCGAAGGCGCCCAGAACCCGGATGCCCGGAAACGTCTGAATCGATCGCATGTAGAGATCGGCGACGAAACCGCATCCGATCAGCGTCACCGCGCCCTGAATTGTCTTTTCCGGCCTGGCGTTCATGCCTTACCCGTGTCCTGCTCGTTGCGCGTTTTCAACCATGAAAGCATGGCAACACTTTGTCCCGGTTTCGTGGCTATCGCATCTGGAAACACTGTGGCACACACCCTGCATGCGATTTCCGACGGTTTCCGGACCCATCGAGGTCAATGTGCGTGACTGGCAATCCCTGGCACACCATGTCAGCGAAAGCCTGTCTTCGGGGCGTGGCTTCGCGTTGGCCACTCTCAACCTCGATCACCTGACAAAGCTGCGAAAGGATTCGCGTTTCGCGCGGGCCTATGCGGAACAGGACCTGATCACGGCCGATGGCAATCCGGTGGTCTGGACCTGTGGTCTTGCCGGTCAGCAGGTCGCGCTTCTGCCCGGTGCCGATTGCATCCTGCCATTGGGCGTGATCGCGCGCGATCACGGGGCGAAAGTGGCCCTGCTCGGCAGCACCGAAGAGAGCCTTTCGGGTGCCGCCCGCGTGCTTGGCGATGTGGCGCCGGGGATCGAGATTTCCCACAGGATCGCACCGCCCATGGGTTTTGATCCCGATGATCGGGACGCCGAAGAAATCCTGTCCGTGCTGGAGCAGGAAAAGGTCGGCCTCTGTTTCATCGCCCTTGGCGCCCCGAAACAGGAGATCCTTGCCGCGCGGGGCCGAAGGCTGGCGCCGTCCGTCGGGTTTGTGTCGATTGGAGCGGGTCTTGATTTTCTGGCGGGGTTGCAGGTCCGGGCGCCGATCTGGGTGCGGCGGCTGGCGCTGGAATGGCTGTGGCGCGTCGCACGGGATCCGCGCCGCCTTCTGGGCCGGTATTTCCGGTCGGCGCTGATCCTGCCGGGCCTTGTCCTGCGGGCCCTGTTCCAGCGCGCGCGCGCCTAGTCAAGCGTGCGGGCGATCCGCCGGCGACCCAGAAGCCGGTCCTTGATTCGCCCCTTCAGCCCCCTTGGCGCAAGCAGTTCGCGGTTCATTTCCCAGACCGTGCCGTTCAGGGAGGGGTCATGCCATGTGGCCAGCCTGGCGCCCCAGCGGGCGGCGATTTCGGGGGCAAGGCCCTCGCTCACGCCCATCCGGGTGGCCAGCATGCCCGGCAGCCAGTCCGAGATCACGATACCCGGGAACCTGTCCTGAAGATCGGCCACCAGCGCGCGGGTATAGATGCGCGCGGCCCCCTTCGAGACGGAATAGGCGGCCGAGCCGGGCAGCGGGGCGATGTCGGCCATGCTGGCCACGTTTAGGATCCGGCCCTGCCCGGTTTCGACCATCCGCCCCAGCGCCTCGTGTGTGGCCGCCACGACGCCGCCCAGATTGGTGGCCATGGTCGCGCCAAAGCTGTCGGGCGTCTCGTCGAGGATATCGCGCCGGGGATAGATGGCGGCGTTGTTGACAAGCAGGGTCACGCGGCCGAGTGCGTCGATCGCGGCAAAGGCACGGGCGACCTCGGTCGGGTCCGCGACATCGGCGATCACGGGATGAAACCGGCCCTCGCAAGGCGCGCCCGTCTCGGCCAGTGCGGCCGCGTTCCGCCCGATACCCGCCACGGTCAGGCCCTGGCCGCACAGATCCCGCGCCAGCGCCCGACCCAGACCGCCGCCTGCGCCCGTGACAACCGCGATGTCGTGGTTCATGGCCTGTCTCCGGTGATGTGGTGGGCCAGACGCAGGGCATGTGCCGCAATCGTCAGGCTGGGATTGACGCCCATCGAGGTGGGCATGAAGGATGCATCCGCCACCCAGAGGTTCTCGATCTCGTGGCAGCGTCCGTCGGGGCCGATCACGCTGGATCCCGGATCGGATCCCATTCGCAGCGTGCCCGAGGGATGGCCGAAATTCGGCTCGGGCGCGTGATTGAGGAACAGCACCCGCGAGCCCCGAAACGCGGACCGGATCCCTTTCCGGAATGTCGATCTTCGCGCCAGAAGTTCGGCACTGATATCGTAGTCGAACCGGATGCGCGCCGGATCGTCGGGGTCGAGCGTGACCCGGTTGTCCGGCAGAGGCATATCCTCCAGAAGGCCCACGAACAGCTTTGCGCCGCCCAAGATCCGATGCGCGATGGCTGCGGGCAGGCGGGCAAGTTCCTGTGCCGCCCGGGTCTGGCCGAGCCGCGTGCGGGCCGCGCGCTGGCGCAGATTGTGCAGGATCTCGCCATGGCCCGCATCGACGCCCATCGCCTGAACCATGCCCAACCTTTGTCCGTCATGGAAATAGAGGTCCCGGAACCCGACCGATTTTGACGGACCCGACGCGGCGGCGTCCTGTCCGGCGAACAGGGCGAACATCTCGTTGAGGTGGAACATCAGGTTTCGTCCGACCTGATCGCTGCCATTGGCGCAGCCGCGGGGCCAATCCTCGCAGGCCGAGGCCAGCATCAGACGCGGCGATACAAGCGCACCGGCCGCCAGGATCACCCGCGGTGCCGCGATCGTCACCAGCTGGCCGTCAAGGCGCAGCTCCAGTCCGGTGATCCGGCCCGCCTTGCCCAGAAGGCGGGTCACCTCGGCGCGCTCCAGCACGGCGGCCCGGCCCATGGCAAGCGCGGGTTCGACGCCGGCAGAGCGGCCGTCCATCTTGCATGGACGCGGGCATTTGCGACCAAAACATTCCCGGCAACCCTCGAGATATCGCACCGCCGCATGAAGCCGGTAGGGGTTCAGGCCATTGGCGCGCAACCTGTCGATGATGATGCGGTCGCCCGCCGAGGGTTCGGGCGGCACAGACAGGTTCGGGCAGGTGATATCCGAGAGGGGATCAGGCTCCCCGTGGATTGCGTACAGGCGTTCGGCCTCGTCGAACCAGGGCCGCATCTCGGCATGGCTGACGGGCCAGCCGCCGGTCGGATGCGGGCGGTCCTCGCTGTGGTCGAGGTCATGCGGTTCGGGGCGTTCCAGGGTCGCGGCATAAAAGACCGAACTGCCGCCGACACCACTTCCCAGGGCTGCGTGAAACTCCTGCATCCTGCCGTCGAGCCGGGCCGAAACCCGGTCGGGCCAGAACCCGCGCACCGACCGGGCAAAGGGATCGGCGATCGCGTTGTCGAGCGGGGTCTCTTCGGTCCGGCGCCCGGCGGTGCCCTTTTCGATGAACAGCACGCGGTGGCCGGCCTCGGCAAGGGCGCGTCCCGCGGTTCCGCCGCCGATGCCGGTGCCGATCACGATGCAATCCCACGGCGCGGCAAGCACCTCGGCATTCATGGTCTTTGGCCTGTGAGGAACGGAAGGAACAGGTCGCGGATCGCCAGGGCTCCGGCATTGGTCAGGTGGTTGTTGTCGAAATAGACCGGCTTGCCCGAAATCATTATGGAACATCTTTCAGGGCATAACGGGGGCCAGGTATCAATCAGCTGCGCATTTCCGGAAAGATGGATCGCATAGATCGGAAACTCGGCATCGGCGACGCGGGCGGCCAACCTTTCTTCACCGACAGCCGACAGGGCCGAAACTTCCAACTCGTCAATGCGCCCATGAACCAGGCCTCTTGCGATGTCGCGGCTGTCGTAATCGGGGATCTCGGCCACCTGCCGGGCGATGTGAACCTCGCTGAAACTTTCGCCAAGGATATCGACGGTTGCGGTGATGGCGTCGCCGAACAGCCGGGCCTGATCGGCTGCCTCATAGGCGGAATTCGGGGCAGGCCACATGGAGATGAGGTTATGCGCGTCGCGTCCGATTCCGGTGCCTTCGGCGTAATAGGACCAGCGCGCGACCAGCAGGATCCGCTCCGCGCTGTCGAGGGTGCGGAACGCGGCGTCGAGTTGGTCGTTGGCGGCCCTGCACTGGGCATTCTGCTCGGGCGTGGCGGCGGTTTCCTCCTTTTCGATCCCGAAAAGCGGGGGGCAGCCGGCGCGCCAGATGATCCAGCCCGGTGTTTCGGCCTCAAGCGCGGCAAGGCCCAGCCCGTTCATCAGGGCACGCAGGTGGCTGTCGCCCCAGATGACGACCTCGGGCGGGCCGTCCGGGCCAATGCGGCAGATCTCGATCCCCGCAAAGGGGCCGTCTTCGGGAACGGAACAACGCGACCAGTCCTGAAGGAAATCCTGGCTTGCCGCGATATGGGCGCGGGCCCTTTCGTCAAAACGGCCGGGCAATCCGTCGCGGACAAAGGCCGCAGCTCCGAAGGCGATCAGGCCCAGCGACGCCATCGCGGCCCCGCTCACAAAGCGCAGGGGCGGGATCGCGACGGTCTGCCTGAGCGGCCGTTCGACGAAAGCCCAGCTCAGCGTGGCGAGGATGACCGACAGGCCCAGCCATTGCACCGTTTCCATCGGTCCGGAATAGCCGTCCCGCCAATAGCGCGAGAGCACCAGCACCGGCCAGTGCCAGAGATAGAGAGAATAGGAGATCAGCCCGACAAAGACCGCCGGCGGCTGTGACAGGAGCCGGTTGACCAGCCCCCCCGATCCCGCGCCCGCCAGCAGCATCGCCGTCCCCGCCACCGGGACGAGGGCCTGCCAGCCGGGAAACCCTTCGGGCCGGACAAGCAGGATCGACGCAAGGATCAGGGCCAGGCCAATCGGTCCGAACGCGGCGGGAACCGGTCCGCGCCCTCCTCGCAGCCAAAGCGCGAGCAGGACGCCCGTCAACAGCTCCCATGCGCGGAAGGGAAAGAGAAAGAAGGTCGCGACGGGCTGCGACGGCGTCAGCGCGATGCACGCAAAGGCCGAGGCGAGCCATGCCACCACAAGCAAACCGGTCGTGACATTCCGGCTGAACCTCAGAACCAGAAGCGTCAGGGGCAGCACGATGTAGAATTGTTCCTCGACCGACAGGGACCAGGTGTGCAGGAGAACCTTGCTTTCGGCGGCGACATCGAAATACCCGGCCTCGCGCCAGAACTGCACGTTCGACAACCAGATCGTGGCCGCGATCAGGTGCTTGCCGAATTCCCTGAATTCGAAGGGCAGAAGGATCAGCCAGGCCGCCACCGCGGTAACGATTGCCATGGCGATGAAGGCAGGGGCCAGCCGGCGAATCCGCCGCAGGTAGAAACGGCCAAGGGAGATGCGCCCCGTCTCGTCCAGCTCTTTCCAGAGCAGCCCGCCGATCAGGAAACCCGAAATCACGAAGAAGACGTCGACACCGACAAAGCCACCGCCCAGACCGGGCACGCCGAAATGATAGAGAACCACGGCAAGCACGGCGACCGCGCGCAGCCCGTCGATTTCTGGTCTGTAGGCCAGATGGGGGGCAGAGGGGCCCCCGGATGTCACCCTTGCAAAAATGACCGAACCTGTCCGCTAACCGTCTTCTCTGGCATAGCCAGATGATGACCTGATTGAGGCGAATATGGATCGGAAATGCGACAAAATTCGGGCCGACACGCACAAAATTCGCCTCCCCGGCAACATTGTGGCGCAAGATCCGGTCGGATCGGTGCGTGCGGCCGGTTCCTGCAGATCAACGGGCAAAGCGCAGGAGGATCACTCCGGCAAACGTGGCCGCGGTCGCCGCGACCTTGGCAAGGTCAAGCCGTTCCTTCATCACGCCCACGCCGATCAGGAGCGCGAAGATGATGCTTGTCTCGCGCAGGGCGGTGACAAGGGCGATGGGCGCCTGCGTAAAGGCCCAGATGACGATCGCATAGGCGGCAAAGGAGGCGCCGCCACCAAGGATCAGGATCCGCATGTGCAGGCGTGGGATGGCCCGCAACGTGCCCGGAAACCGCAACCGAAGGTAACAGGCCATCAGCGTGGCATTGAACATCGACAGCCATGCGTAATAGGACAGCGAATGCCCCGAAAGGCGCGCGCCCAGCCCGTCGACAAGGGAATAGCCGGCGATGAACAGCCCTGTCACGAGCGCAAGCCCTGCCGCCGGCGTGTTGCGCAGGCCGCTGTCCCGCCGGACCAGCGCAAGGCTGAGGATCCCCAGCGCGATCAACAGGATCGACACGAATTCCACCGGGGCGAGGTGGACACCCAGAAACGCCACCGACACCCCCGCCACCACCAGAGGGGCGACGCCGCGCGCGATGGGATAGACCTGTGTCAGGTCGCCGATCCGGTAGCTTTCGATCAGAAAGACCTGATAGCCCAGATGCAGGGCCACTCCCGCCAACAGGAACCCGTAGGCGGCTGGGTCGGGGGGCGGCACGAAGGGCACGATCCCGATGGCCAAGACCAGATGTCCCAGCGTGATCGCGCCGACGCCTGCCGCCTGGTCGGCCCCGCTCTTGACCATCGCGTTCCAGAAGGCGTGCAGGAATGCCGCGCCGAGAACGGCCAGAAGCACACCGAATGTCATGAGTTCCCGTCCCTCGCAAACTGGCCGGACTATCGGTGGCGTCCGACCGGGGCGCAAGCCCGAACGGGCTAATCGTCCGAGGCCAGATCCATCTGGCCCGGCGTCAGGCCCGCGATCTCGAGGATCAGTTTGCGCCGCACCGCATCGGCAAAGGTGTCGCGGCTTTCCGCCGTCACCATGAAGGCGCCGGGTCCGCCGATGATGCGGGTCGAATATTCCTCCTCGAGGTTCGAACCCGCGCGACGGCCATCCTCGGGCCGCAGGATCGGCAGCGCGTTGATGGTGATGCCGGCCGCCAGCACCTCGTCCCGCGCGGCGGCGATCGGGGGGCCGGACGAATTCCCGATGGAATCGCCCGAGAAATCGATCACCCCGCGCGGCGCGAAGATGTCGTTCTCTTCGATCAGGCGCTTGCCCTCAAGCAGGGCCCCGCCGATCGCGTTGCTGCCAAAGGCCTGCCGGGGCACCCCGTCGAGGGCGGCGGCAAAGGCCGCGGCGCTTTCGGGCCCGTCGATGATCATCCAGTCGACCACGGTCGCGGTATTCGTGGCCCATTCGACATATGTGACCGCCACGTTGCCATAGAGAGACGCCTGGATCGCCCCGATGACTCGCGGGTCGGTGATCGCCGCGGCATAGCCCTGCCTCTGAAAGGCCAGCTCGCCCGCGTCGATAGAGCCCGACGCATCGGCAAGCAGCACCAGTTCAAGCCCCGCTTCGCGGTCCTGCGCCCCGGCCATGCTGCCAAGGCAGGTCAGAGCGGCCATCGCCGCCACGAGAAAACCCTGTCTCATGCCCGAAAGATAGGTCGCGACCCCGGCCAGGCAACGCCGCGCCGCCAAGGGTGGATCAGAACTGGCGCGCCGGCCCCGGCCGCGCCACCCGACGGGCCACGAATCGTCTCATTGCCGGAGTAGAAGACACGGGATCGTTTGCCGCCAGCAGGAGCAGCCGGGCTTGTCGAGGACCAGTTCCATCCGTTTGAGGATACGCATCTCGCTTGGGATCGCGCTGGCGGGTGCCGGTTTGGCCTCGTGGTCGGATGCACCTGCGGCAAGCGTCGATCTGGCCGGATGCGCGGGCCTGATGCGCGCGATGGCCGATATCGCGCAGGCCGAGGACGAGGCCCGGATGTTCGCCACGCTTGCCTCGGACTGGACCCTTGCCGGCGTGGAACAGGCCCGCCGCGAAGGCCATTTCTACCCCGAATTCTTCATCGAGGCGGCAACCCTGTCTGCCGCCGATGAATGGCGCCGCCAATCGGCGCGGCCCGCCGCCGCTGACCGTCTCGACGAAGAGTTGGGCCACTGCGACCGGCTGGCCGAAAGGAGCGAGGTTTTCCGCATCGCGGGTGCGCCCGGCTGATCGGAGACGGACGAGGGGCTTGGACATCGGCTCCAGTGGGTCTAGGTCTGCCAATCGAACCGTGGGAGGCTCATCCATGCAGGCCATCGTATCCGTCAAGGACCTCAACAAGACCTACAAGAGTGGGTTCGAGGCCCTTCACAAGGTCAATCTCGATATCGAGGAGGGCGAGATCCTCGCTCTTCTGGGGCCGAACGGGGCCGGAAAGACGACCCTGATCTCGGCGATCTGCGGCATCGTGATGCCGACCTCGGGCACGGTGACAGTCGGTGGCCACGACGTGGTGCGCGATTTCCGGGCCGCGCGGGAGTTGATCGGGCTTGTCCCACAGGAACTGACGCTCGAGGCGTTCGAGACGGTGATCAACACGGTGCGCTTTTCGCGGGGGCTGTTCGGCAAGCCGAAGGATGAGGCCCATATCGAAAAGGTGCTGCGCCAGCTGTCATTGTGGGACAAGCGCGACAGCAAGATCATGATGCTGTCGGGCGGGATGAAACGGCGGGTCCTGATCGCCAAGGCGCTGAGCCACGAGCCGCGCGTTCTGTTCCTTGACGAGCCGACGGCGGGTGTCGACGTGGAGTTGCGCAAGGACATGTGGCAGGTGGTCGAGGATCTGCGCGCCTCGGGCGTGACCACGATCCTGACCACTCATTACATCGAGGAGGCCGAGGCCATCGCCGACCGGATCGCCGTGATCCTGAAGGGCGACATCCTGCTGGTCGAGCGCAAGGACGAGCTTATGGAGCGGATGGGCAAGAAGCAGATCCGCATCGAGTTGAGCGCGCCCATCAAGTCCGTCCCGGAATCGATCGCGCTGCGGGGGGTGGAACTGGCCGAGGGCGGCCGCGCCCTGGTCTATTCCTATGACAGCCGGGCCGAACGGACGGGCATCACCGCCCTCCTGAACGATTTGCAGGCCGAGGGGCTTCAGATGACGGACCTGTCCACCCACCAAAGCAACCTCGAAGAGATCTTCGTCGGCCTCGTGAAGGAAAACGCATGAACATCAAGGCCGTCTCAGCGATCTACAAATACGAGATGACCCGGTTCTTCCGGACCCTTCTGCAAAGTTTCATCTCGCCGGTCATCTCGACCTCGCTTTATTTCGTGGTCTTCGGCGCCGCCATCGGCAGCCGCATCGAAAGCGTCGAAGGCGTAAGCTACGGCGCCTTCATCGTGCCGGGGCTGATCATGCTGTCGGTGATGACGCAGGCCACGTCGAATGCCTCTTTCGGAATCTATTTTCCCAAATTCGTGGGCACGATCTACGAGGTCCTGTCGGCGCCGGTGAATTTCTTCGAGATCACGGTCGGTTATGTCGGTGCGGCGGCGACCAAGGCGCTGTTCATCGGGGCGGTCATCCTGATGACCGCGGCCCTGTTCGTCGATATCCGCATCGAATACCCGCTGGCGATGATCCTGTTCCTTCTGCTGACCTGCCTGAGTTTCGCGCTTCTGGGGTTCATCATCGGAATCTGGGCGCGCAATTTCGAACAGCTTCAGCTGATCCCGCTGCTGATCATCACGCCGCTCGTGTTTCTGGGCGGGTCGTTCTATTCCATCTCGATGTTGCCGCCCGTCTGGCAGGTGATCACCCATTTCAACCCGGTTCTCTACCTGATCTCGGGATTCCGGTGGTCGTTTTTCGGGGTGTCGGATGTCCCTGTGATGACCTCGCTGGCCGCGATCGCGCTGTTCACGGGCCTGTGCCTGCTGGCGATCTGGGCCATCTTCCGGACCGGATGGCGGATCCGGCAATAGGGACCGATCCGCATCGGCTGCCGGAAAGCGCGCAACATGCCTTGTTACCCCGCCACCGTGGTCCTACATCGACCGTCATGACAAGCTGGCTCGCCTCGTTGACAAACACGCCCTTCGTCGCCGTGATCCGGCTTCAGGGTCCGATTTCCAATTCGGGGCGGGGTCTCGATGACGTGACGCTGGCGCCCGTGATCGAAAAGGCGTTTTCCCGGGGCAAGCCCCGCGCCGTCGCGCTTCAGATCAATTCGCCGGGCGGATCGCCGGTGCAATCGTCGCTGATTGCGGCGCGCATCCGGCGGCTTGCCGATGAAAAGAAGATACCCGTCTTTGCCTTTGTGGAGGATGTGGCCGCGTCGGGCGGATACTGGCTGGCCTGTTCTGCAGACGAAATCTATCTGGACGAAGGGTCGATCGCGGGGTCGATCGGGGTCATTTCGGCGGGCTTCGGCTTGCATGATCTGATCGGAAATTACGGTGTCGAACGCCGGGTGCATACGGCAGGCAAATCGAAATCTTTCCTCGATCCGTTCAAGCCGGAAAACCCCGAGGATGTGACCCGGCTCAAGGGCTGGCTCGACCAGATGCACGAGGTGTTCATCGCCTATGTGACGGGCCGGCGCGGCGACAAGCTTGCCGACGAGCCCGATCTCTTTACCGGCGATGTGTGGATCGGGCGCAAGGCGGTGGAACTCGGGCTTGCCGACGGGATCGGACATCTTGTGCCGATGATGAAGGACCGGTTCGGCAAGAAGGTCAAATTCCGGCGCTACGGCATCCGCAGGTCCATCTTCAGCCGCATCGGCGCGGCCTTTGCGGGCGATGTGCTGGCCGGAGTCGAGGAAAGGGCGTCCTTCGCCCGATACGGGCTCTGACGATTGGCAATCAAGGTCATCCTCCTTTTCCTCATCGGAATGGCCGTTCTCGGCATGTTCGGAAAGCTGAAATTTCCGGGGCAAAAGCGGCTTGCCTCCGCCAAGTGTCCCAAATGCGGACGTTACCGGATCGGCAAGGGGCCCTGCTCCTGCGGTGATCCGGGCCGTGGGACCCGCAAGTGATGATGGATTGGCTTTATGTCATTCTGGGCCTTGTCATATTGCTTCTGGCCGGGGATTCGCTGGTCAAGGGTGCGGTAAACCTGTCGCTCAGACTGGGTGTGCCGGCGCTGATCGTGTCGCTGACCATTGTCGCGTTCGGCACATCTGCGCCTGAACTGCTGGTGTCGATCAGCGCCATCCTCGATGGTGTGCCGGGGCTTGCGCTGGGCAATGTCGTGGGGTCCAACACGGCCAATATCCTGCTGGTTCTGGGGATCCCGGCGATCATTTCGGTCATGCATACGAACGAGCATGACACGCGGGCGAGTTACGTCCAGATGATCGGGGCCAGCCTTCTGTTCATCGCGCTGTGTTCCTTCGGGACGATCGAATGGTGGTCCGGCCTGATCCTTCTGACGGCGCTTGCCGCGATGCTGCTTCACGCGGCGCGCGAAACGCGCCGGCACAAGGCGGCCTCTGCCCTTGTCGCGGTCGACGAGGAGGAGATCGAAGGCGCCGATCCGAATCTCGGCTGGCCCAAGATCCTGATCTTTCTCGTGCTGGGCCTGATCGGCCTGCCTTTGGGCGCAGAACTGCTGGTCAGCGGATCGGTCAACATCGCCAGCGATCTGGGCGTGTCCGAGACGGCGATCGGCCTGACGCTGGTTGCCATCGGCACCAGCCTGCCGGAACTTGCGACCACCGTGATGGCGGCGATCCGGCGGCAGGCGGATGTGGCGATCGGCAACGTGATCGGGTCGAACATGTTCAACCTTCTGGGGATCATCGGCGTGGCCTCTCTGGTGGGGCCGATCCCCGTCGATCCGATGTTCTTCCGGGTGGACCTGTGGGTCATGCTGGGGGCGTCTTTGCTGTTGATCCCGTTCGTCTACCTTGGCAGGAATATCGGCCGGGCCTGGGGTATCGTGCTTACCGGGCTCTATCTTGTTTACCTCGTTGTGGCGCTGACCTGAGGAGGGGCTGATGACGATCTGGACACGGCGGGCTTTGGTCACCGGGGCAGGCGCCCGGCTGGGCCAGGCGATCGCGATCTATCTGGGGCAGCGCGGCTTTGACGTGGCGGTGCACTACGCCAGTTCCGACGACGGCGCCCGCGCCACGGCCCGCGAGATCGAGGCGGCCGGCCAGACGGCGGTGCCGATCCGGGCCGATCTTCTGTCCGAGGACGAGACACAGACCCTTCTGCCGCGCGCGGCAGAGGCGCTTGGCGGGCCGATCACGGTCCTTGTGAACAACGCCTCGATCTTCGAATACGACACTGTGCACAGCGCGACCCGCGACAGCTGGGACAGGCATATCGGGTCGAACCTTCGGGCCCCGTTCGTGCTGACGCAGGCCCTGGCGGCCCAGGTGCCCGACCCCGTGATCGACGAACGGGGGGAGCCTCTGGCTCAGGGGCTGGTGATCAACATGCTGGATCAGAAGATCAACAAGCTGACGCCCGAACACATGACCTATACCATCGCCAAGATGGGGCTTTGGGCCTTTACCCGGACCGGCGCGCAGGGACTGGCGCCAAAAGTCAGGATGAATGCCATCGGGCCGGGCCCCACGCTTCAGGGGGCGCGGCAGCCGGCGCATCACTTCGCCGCGCAGCGCAACAGCACGATCCTGAACCGCGGGTCCAACCTCGAGGACATCACCGCCGCGGTGGGCTATCTTCTGGATGCGCCGGCAGTCACGGGGCAATGTCTGTGCATTGACGGGGGGCAGCATCTGATCTGGCAGACACCGGACGAGATGGGCATCGGCTGACCAGCGCGAGGCATGTCCCTGAAACTTGTCCACCTGGCGAGACCCGCCTCACAAGACTGTCATAAAACCTTAACAATTTCAGTTGTTTGTAATGAATAACAAAAAATATCTCGTGAAATCAAAGGCTTGAAAATCTGCCTAAAAAACGATCAAACAATCTAGGCACGCTGAATACAACGAAGAATCCGGATGCCCCTCGGTTTGCCCACCGGGTTATCCACAGAAACGGTGGATGTCTTTGCGGTTGCGCCAGTTGATCCAAGATTGCAGCCACAGCCAAGAATCGCCATATCCCGGATCATGACGGAAATGCAGCCGCAAGAAGACAGACCGGGCCCGGGCAAGACAGGTTATTCCTGTATCCAGTCCTACCTGCGCACGCTCGATGCGTCGCCCGGTGTCTACCGGATGCTCGATGACCAGAGCCGTGTTCTCTATGTCGGCAAGGCGCGCAACCTCAAGGCAAGGGTGTCGAATTATTCCCGCCCGGGACAGCATTCGCCGCGGATCGCCCGGATGATCGGCGAGACGGCCTCGATGATGTTTCTCACGACCCGGACAGAGACGGAGGCCCTTCTTCTCGAGCAGAACCTGATCAAGCAGCTCAAGCCGAAATACAACGTCCTGCTGCGCGACGACAAAAGCTTTCCCAATATCCTCGTGTCGAAGACCCACGCCTTTCCGCAGATCAAGAAGCATCGCGGCGCCAAGAAGGAAAAGGGCGACTATTACGGACCCTTTGCCAGCGCGGGGGCCGTGAACCGGACGCTGAACCAGCTTCAGAAGGTGTTCCTGCTGCGCAATTGTTCGGACGCCATGTTCGAAAGCCGGACCCGGCCCTGCCTGCTCTATCAGATCAAGCGGTGCTCGGCCCCTTGCGTCGGCTACATCTCCGAAGAGGATTACGCGGCGACGGTGTCGGATGCGGCCGATTTCCTCAAGGGGCGGACGACCCGCATCCAGGAGACGCTGGCCCGCCAGATGGAAGAGGCCTCCGAGGCGCTGGAATTCGAGCGTGCGGCGGCCATGCGCGACCGGATCAAGGCGCTGACCCAGGTTCAGACGGCGCAGGGCATCAACCCCCGCGGCGTGGCCGAGGCCGATGTGATCGCGCTGCACCTCGATGGCGGGCAGGCCTGCGTTCAGGTGTTCTTCATCCGGGCCAACCAGAACTGGGGCAACCACGATTATTACCCCCGCGTCGGGTCGGAGGATGTCGACCCGTCCGAGATCATGCAGGCCTTTGTCGGGCAGTTCTATTCCGACAGGGAGCCGCCCCGGCTGTTGCTTCTGTCGCATGGGCTGGACGACGAAGACCTGATGGCGAATGCGCTGGCCGAAAAGGTGGGCCACAGGGTCGACATTGCGGTGCCCCAGCGTGGCGAAAAGGCCGAACTGGTTTCAAGTGCGGCGCGCAATGCCCGCGAAAGCCTGGCCCGCCGCATGTCGGAATCGGCCACGCAGACCAGGCTTCTGCGCGGTCTGGCCGAGGCGTTCGGTATTGATGCGCCGCCCCGCCGGATCGAGGTTTACGACAACTCGCACATCATGGGCACGAACGCGGTCGGCGCGATGATCGTGGCCGGGCCCGAAGGCTTCGAGAAGAACCAGTATCGCAAGTTCAACATCAAGGGCGACAACATCACGCCGGGCGACGATTTCGGCATGATGAAAGAAGTTCTCACAAGACGCTTTCAGCGGCTGATCAAGGAGGATCCGGGCCGCGAGGGCACCAACTGGCCCGATCTTCTGCTGATCGACGGCGGCGCCGGTCAGGTCAGCGCGGTCCAGCAGATCCTCGAGGAACTGGGCGTGGCCGACCTGCCGATGGTCGGTGTGGCCAAGGGGCTGGATCGTGACGCCGGCAAGGAAGAATTCCACCGCACCGGCAAGCCCGTCATGGCGCTGCGCCACAACGACCCGGTCCTTTACTTCGTTCAGCGCCTGCGCGACGAGGCCCACCGCTTTGCCATCGGCACCCATCGGGCCAAACGGGCCAAGGCGGTGGGTGCAACGCCGCTGGATGACGTGCCGGGCGTGGGCGCCACCCGCAAGCGCGCGCTTCTGGCGCATTTCGGCTCGGCCAAGGCCGTCAGCCGCGCCAATCTCGACGATCTGCGCGCCGTCGACGGGATCTCGGCCAACATGGCACAGACGATCTACGATTATTTCCATGAAAAGGGCTGATCCTCGTCGGTCAAAGCCCGCGCGCACGTCTCTGTGTTCAACTCGCCCATGGTGCCGGGCGACCAGACTGTCTAGAAACCGACCATGACCTGGAACTTGCCCAATATCCTGACCGTCCTGCGGCTGCTTGCGGCGCCGGGCCTCGCGGTGATGTTTCTCTATTTCGCCCGCCCTTGGGCGGACTGGTATGCGCTGGCCCTGTTTCTGGGGGCGGCGATCACCGATTTCTTCGATGGCTACATCGCCCGCGCCTGGAAACAGGAATCGAAGTTCGGCGCCATGATGGACCCGATCGCCGACAAGGCGATGGTGATCATCGCGCTTGTCGTCATCACCGGCTTCTCCGGTCGCGGCTTCATCGACGGGCTTGATCCCTGGATCCTGCTGCCCGCGACCCTGATCATCTTTCGCGAGGTCTTCGTCTCGGGCCTGCGCGAATTTCTCGGGGCGAATGCGTCGCTTCTGAAGGTGACGCGGCTGGCCAAGTGGAAGACGACCGCGCAGATGGTCGCGATCGCCGTTCTGTTTTCCACCGGCGCGTTCGAACATTATTTCGGGATGCAGACCTATGGCATGGACCGGACGCTGGTCGCCGACATCCTGAACGGACGCATAGACGACGAGTTCGGCCTGATCTGGAAATATAACGGCATGATCTGGAGCTGGTGGATCGGCGTCGTCCTGTTGTGGATGGCGGGGTTGCTGACGCTTGTGACAGGGTGGGATTACCTGTCAAAATCCATGCCCCATCTCAGGGAGGCGGAATGATGGATGTGCTTTACTTCGCCTGGGTCCGGGAAAGGATCGGCATCCCGCGCGAAACCGTGCAGACGGACGCCCTGACCGTGACGGCCCTTGTCGAGGAACTGAAGGCAAGGGAAGACCGCTATGCCGCGGCCTTTGCCGATGTCTCGGCGCTGCGGGTTGCCCTTGATCAGGAGCTTGCGGATTTCGACGCATCCCTGGACGGTGTGCGAGAGGTGGCCTTCTTTCCGCCCATGACCGGAGGCTGAGCCCATGGATATCCGCATCCAGCAGGAGCCATTCGATGCCGGGGCGGAACTGAACCGGTTTTCGGCAGGGGCCGCCGGTGCGGGCGCCGTGGTCAGCTTTACCGGGGTCGTCCGGGATGTCGGGGGCAGCCTGAATGCGATGGAGATCGAGCATTATCCCGGCATGACCCAGCGCGCGATCACCGAGATCGCCGAACAGGCCAGCGCCCGGTGGGACCTGCTTGACCTGATGGTGATCCACCGTTTCGGGAAGATGCGGCCCGATGACCGGATCATGATGGTTGCGACCGCGTCCCGCCACCGGGTGGCCGCGTTCGAGGCGGCCGAATTCCTGATGGATTACCTCAAGTCCCGCGCGCCGTTCTGGAAAAAGGAAGTGACCGATGCGGGCACCGCCTGGGTCGAGGCCACCGAAGAGGATGAAAAGGCGCTGGGCCGCTGGTGACGCTCAGGCGTTGAACAAGGTTCCCACGCCATAGGCGATCAGCGCGGCCGTGCCGCCGATGGCCAGCGTCTCGAGGCCCGAACGCCACCACGGGCTCAGCGACCAATGGCTTTTCGCCGCACCGATCGCGAAAAAGCTTGCAAGGGTCAGGCCCACGGAAAAGCCGAAAGCCTCCTCCAGCCCGATCAGAAACGGCAGGAGCGGGATCGACCCCGCCGCCAGAAACGCGACAAAGGTGATCAGCGCCCCGTTCAGCGGTTTGGACGGGGTGCCGCCGATGCCGTATTCGCCCTCGATCATCAGGTTGATCCACTTTTCCCGGTCCTGCGTGATCGCCTCTGTCGCCGCGTCCAGAACCTCGCCCGAGAGGCCCTTCTGGGCGAGGATTTCGCGCGCCTCGCGCCATTCGCCCTTGGGGTAAAGGTCGATATGCCGTTCCTCGACCTTGCGCAGGCGGCGGGCATTGTCCTGTTCGGCCTTGATGCCCGAATAATTCGCGGCGGCCATGGAAAAGCCGTCGGCCAGAACGTTGGCGATACCCAGCGCCACGATGACAAAGGGCGACAGCCCCGCGCCGGCAACCCCGGCCACGATCGCAAAGGTGGTGACGGCGCCGTCGATGGCGCCGTAGATCGCATCCCTCAATGCGCCACTTCCGCCGTTGCCGGATATCCGCGCCCGGATTTCCTCGTCGCTGTGCCCGTGATCTGTCATGCCGAACCCTCCGGCCCGCAGCATGGCCCAAGGGTAGGGCAGGGGCGTTGCGCCAGATCAAGGCGCCAGGGCGCGGCAGGCCGAATGGCGCGGGCAGGTGACAAGGTGGTCGTTGACCAGCCCCGTGGCCTGCATCCAGGCATAGACGATGGTGGGCCCGCAAAACCGGAACCCGGCCTTCCTGAGGTCTTTGGACATCCGTTCCGAAAGCGGCGTGAAGGCCGGAACCTCCGACAGGCTGGTCCAGCCGTTCTGGATCGGGGCGCCGTCCACATATCGCCAGCACCAGTCGGCAAAACCTTCGGCCTCTTCGAGGGCGAGATAGGCCCGGGCATTGCCGATCGTGGCCTCGATCTTGCCCCGATGGCGGATGATGCCCGGATCGGCAAGGCAGCGCGCCACCTCTGCCTCGCCCCAGCCCGCGATGGATTGCGGGTCGAACCCGTCGAATGCCGCCCGGAAATTGTCGCGTTTTTTCAGGATGGTGATCCAGCTCAGCCCGGCCTGAAACCCGTCAAGGACAAGCTTTTCCCACAGGGCACGGCCATCGTGTTCGGGCGCGCCCCATTCCTCGTCATGATAGTCGAGATAGATCCGGTCGGGCCCGGCCCAGCCGCAACGTTCGCCCATGTTCTGCCCACCTCGCGAGAAAATTCCTCCAATTCTTGGCAAAGTCCAAAGCTTTACACAACATTAGCCGGCACGGGGGCAATGTCGCATGATCCAAGGTCGCATCCTGACAGGCCCATGAAATACGATTCCCCGGCCCTTGATCCCCTCGATCCGCTTCAGGCTGCCGTTGCCAGCCGGGATCGCGACGTGCCTGCCATGGTGACCCGCGCCCTGGCCGAGGGGCGCACGCAACTGGCCTTCCAGCCCATCGTGCGGCCCGGCCCCGCGCCCGTCATCGCCTTTCACGAGGCGCTGATCCGCGTGCTGGACGAGGGCGGGCGCATCCTGCCCGCCGGACAATTCCTGCCCGATGTCGAGGAAACGTCCCTGGGGCGCGATCTGGATTGCGAAAGCCTGCGCCTGTCGATCGAGATGCTGCGCAGGCATCCGTCCCTGCGGCTGGCCGTGAACATGTCGGCCCGCTCCATCGCCGATGGGCGCTGGCGGCAGATCCTGATGGAGGGTCTGGGCCGTGTCGAGGTGGGTCCGCGACTGATCCTCGAGATTTCCGAACAATCCGCGATGCTTATCCCCGAGGTCGTCATCCGCTTCATGGCCGAGGTGCAGCCAAGGGGCGTGGCCTTCGCGCTGGATGACTTCGGCGCGGGGCTGACCGCGTTCCGTTATCTGAAGGATTTCTTCTTCGACCTGGCCAAGATCGACAGCCATTTCGTCAACGACATCGACAGCGTGCCCGACAATCAGGTCCTTGCAGAGGCGCTCATCACGGTGGCGCATCAGTTCGAGATGTTCGTGGTGGCCGAGGGCGTCGAGCGCCGGGAAGAGGCCCTGATGCTGGAATCCCTCGGTGTCGATTGTCTTCAGGGTTACCTCTTCGGGGTGCCGAAGCCGACGCTGTAGACCCGTGCCCGAGGGGTGTTTTCCGCGCATGTCCGTGCCCCGCGGATGTTGCAGCGCAGCAATTATCATTGCTCTGAGGGGGTCATTTACCTAAACAGCCCAGAGATGACCGGGGGCCACATGTTGCTCTGACTTTGGTTTCCCGCTCCGAAAAGTCTTTCCAAGAGAGAGAGGAGCTCTTTCCATGACCAATGTTGTAATCGCCTCTGCCGCCCGGACCGCGGTCGGAAGTTTTTCCGGAGCCTTTGCGAATACGCCCGCACATGACCTCGGAGCCGCTGTCCTGCGCGAGCTGGTGGCGCGGGCCGGTATCGACCCGTCCGAGGTGTCGGAAACCATTCTCGGCCAGGTCCTGACCGCGGCGCAGGGGCAGAACCCGGCCCGCCAGGCCCATATCAATGCGGGCCTTCCCAAGGAAAGCGCCGCCTGGGGCATCAACCAGGTCTGCGGATCGGGTCTGCGGGCCGTGGCGCTGGGCGCACAGCACATCATGCTGGGCGACGCGACGATCGTGGCCGCCGGCGGGCAGGAGAACATGACCATGTCCCCCCATGCCCAGGCGATCCGGGCCGGCCAGAAGATGGGTGACCTGTCGTTCATCGACACCATGATCAAGGATGGCCTCTGGGACGCCTTCAACGGCTATCACATGGGCCAGACTGCCGAGAACGTGGCCGAGCAGTGGCAGATCAGCCGCGAGCAGCAGGACGAATTCGCCCTTGCCTCGCAGAACAAGGCCGAAGCCGCGCAGAAGGCCGGCAAGTTTGACGACGAGATCGTTCCCTTCACAGTCAAGACCCGCAAGGGCGACATAATCGTGGACAAGGACGAATACATCCGCCACGGCGCCACGATCGAGGGCATGCAGAAATTGCGCCCGGCTTTCACGAAGGACGGCTCGGTGACCGCGGCAAACGCGTCGGGCATAAACGATGGCGCCGCCGGTGCGCTGCTGATGTCGGCCGAAGAGGCCGAAAAGCGCGGGATCGAACCGCTTGCCCGGATCGCCTCCTATGCGACGGCGGGCCTTGATCCGTCGATCATGGGTGTCGGTCCGATCCATGCCAGCCGCAAGGCGCTCGAAAAGGCAGGCTGGAAGGTCGAGGATCTCGACCTGATCGAGGCGAACGAGGCCTTTGCCGCGCAGGCCTGCGCCGTGAACAAGGACATGGGCTGGGATCCGGCCATCGTGAACGTCAATGGCGGCGCGATCGCGATCGGCCATCCGATCGGTGCCTCGGGCGCGCGGGTTCTGAACACGCTTCTGTTCGAGATGAAGCGTCGCGACGCGAAAAAGGGCCTGGCCACCCTGTGTATCGGTGGCGGCATGGGCGTCGCGCTCTGCGTCGAGCGCTGATGCGTCAGCGAAGCGGGGGCCCCTTGGCCCCCGTTTTGGCCTTGTAATTATGTTGCGCATATGGGCCAATTTACATCACTGGAATTTCAAGAACTGATCAGGAGGAGAACCCCATGCCCCGAGTTGCACTTGTCACCGGAGGGTCCCGCGGAATCGGAGCCGCGATTTCCAAGGCACTGAAATCCGAAGGCTTTGCCGTTGCGGCCACCTATGCCGGCAATGACGATGCGGCCCGCGTCTTTACCGAAGAGACGGGCATCAAGACGTTCAAGTGGGACGTCTCCAATTACGAGGATTGCGCCAAGGGGATCGCGCAGGTCGAGGCCGAGCTGGGCCCGGTCGACGTGCTGGTCAACAATGCCGGGATCACCCGCGACAAGCCGTTTCACAAGATGGCGCCCGAAGACTGGAACGCGGTGATCGACACCAACCTCACGGGCCTGTTTAACATGACGCACAATGTCTGGGGCGGCATGCGCGAGCGGAAATTCGGCCGGGTCATCAACATCTCGTCGATCAACGGCCAGAAGGGTCAGTTCGCTCAGGCCAACTATTCCGCGGCCAAAGCCGGTGATCTGGGCTTTACCAAGGCGCTGGCGCAGGAGGGTGCGCGGGCGGGTATCACGGTCAATGCGGTCTGCCCCGGCTATATTGCGACCGAAATGGTGATGGCGGTCCCCGAAAAGGTGCGCAACGACGTGATCCTGCCGCAGATCCCCGTGGGCCGGCTGGGCGAGCCGGAGGAAATCGCGCGCTGTGTCGCGTTTCTGGCTTCCGATGATGCGGGGTTCATCACCGGCTCGACCCTGTCCGCCAATGGCGGTCAATACATGGCCTGACGGCGCCTTTCCTGCATTTTCTGGGGGGCCGGTCCTGTGTGACCGGCCCTTTTCTTCTGGTCAGGGGATGCCCGCCTAGTGCTGTGTCGTCTCGGACAAGCGGGAAATCTCTTCCTTGAGGTGAAGTTTCTGCTTCTTCATCTGGGCCAGCTCAAGATCGCTGAAGGACGGTGTTCGTTGGGCTTCTTCGACGGCATCGGAAAGGTGCTGGTGCTTCTTGCGCAGTTCCTCGAGATGGGAAGTCAGACTCATGAACGTTCCTCCATGTGCTAGTGTGAACAGGATCATCGGACCACAGAAACCGCGTTCTGTCACGCGGCGTCGCAGCGCATCCTGTCAGATCAGCATGCTTCCGCGGAGATTGAGAAATCGTTAATCGGCCACGGGCAGAGGCTGGGCGTCGCGCAGGACGGCGCGGATGTCGGGGCGATAATCCTCCCTGTCAACAAGATGGGCAGGACCGTCATGCAGGACAAGGGGCGCATCCAGACGGAACGGGGACTTGCCTTCCTTCCGGGCCCAGAGGATCACCCGGTCCGCCGGTCGCCCGGCGCGGCCCGCCAGCGGCAGAACCCGGATCGACCCAAGCCGCCCGTCAAGCGCGGAAAGAAGTTCCGGCAGGCGGGCGGCCTTCTGTATCAGGGTGAGCCACCCCTTGGGGGCAAGCCTCCGGCTGGCCGTCTCGATCCAGTCGCGCATCGGGGTATCGCCGGCAAAGGCCATGTTGCGGCCGTGATCGGGGGACGGACTTCCCAGATCGCGGTCGAAATAGGGCGGATTGGCGATGACGTGGTCGAACCGGGCCTGCCTGACGGATGCCGGCAGGGCGCGCAGGTCGGCGGTAACCACGTGGGCGGCACACCTGTTTCGCGCGGCGTTTCTCCGGGCAAGCTTCGCATAATCGTCCTGAACCTCGACAGCGGTGATCGACAGGTCGGGCACGCGCGCGGCAAGGCACAGGAACGCGGCCCCTGCGCCCGCGCCCAGTTCAAGCACGGATTGGCTCGCCCGTGCCGGTGTGGCGGCCGCCAACAGGACAGGATCGATTCCCGCGCGATATCCGCGTTCGGGTTGCCAGAGCGCGACGCGCCCTCCCAGAATGCGGTCATCGCTCAGGCCCTGCGCCGGGCGGCTATCGCCCGAGGTCGATGTCATTGTCCTGCATGACCCGTTCGGCGCGGAACAGATCCGCATCCCGGACCATCAGCCGACGCGGCAATATGCCTATGCTGCCTTCGAGAACGCTCATGTTTACGTCCATCTGAAACGAGTCTATACCCTCGCCGTCCAGAAGGGCCGTGGCAAAGGCGATGACCGTGGGGTCGTTGGTGCGCAAAAGCTCTTTCATATCCATCAGCTAAGGTGCCTTGGCGCCTTTGTCGAGCAAGGACCGGTTCCGCAAGATGAGTCTCGATGCCGCCACCAGCAAACCCCACGAACGTCTGGCCGCCGCGCTGGCCGGCGATCTGGATGATGTGAATGTCCTGATCCGCGACCGGATGGCGTCGGAGAATGCGCCGCGTATCCCCGAAGTGACCGCGCATCTGATCGATGCGGGGGGCAAGAGGCTTCGGCCGATGCTCACGCTCGCCTCGGCGCGGCTGTGCGGATATGACGGGCCCTTCCACATCCACCTGGCCGCGACGGTCGAATTCATTCACACCGCGACGCTTCTGCATGACGACGTGGTCGATGAAAGCAAGCAGCGACGCGGCCGCCCGACGGCGAACCTGCTGTGGGACAACCAGTCGTCGGTTCTGGTGGGCGATTACCTGTTCGCCCGGTCGTTCCAGTTGATGGTCGAGACGGGCAGCCTGCGCATCCTCGATATCCTGTCGAACGCGGCCGCCACGATCGCCGAGGGCGAGGTGCTGCAACTCAGCGCGGCGCGTAACCTCGATGTGACCGAAGAGACCTATCTCAAGATCGTGCGCGGCAAGACGGCGGCCCTGTTCTCGGCGGCGACCGAGGTGGGCGGCGTGATCGCGGGGCAGAACGACGACCTTGTGCGCGCGCTGTTCGATTACGGCGACGCGCTTGGCATTGCATTCCAGATCGCCGATGATCTGCTGGATTACGTGGGCACCGACGCCACGGGCAAGAACCTCGGCGACGATTTCCGCGAAGGCAAGATGACCCTGCCGGTGATCCGGGCCGTGGCCCGCGCCGACGCAGAGGAGCACGCCTTCTGGACCCGGACGATCCGCAACGGCAAGGTCGCCGACGGCGATCTTGAACAGGCGATGACGTTGTTCGAACGGCACGGCACCCTGGATCAGGCCCGCGCCGATGCGATCCGCTGGTCGGACAGCGCCAAGGCGGCGATCCGGCGCCTGCCCGATCACGAGATCCGCGACATGCTGGTCGACCTTGCCGATTACGTCGTGGCGCGGCTGGTTTGAGGCCCGCGCGTCAGCGCAGCATCGGCGCCGGGGCGACCCACCAGCCCATCTCGGTCACCTGAATGGCCCGCGCGACCTTTTGCGCGGCGCCGAAATCGGGGACGAGGCCCACACAGGTCGCGCCCGACCCCGACATGACGGCAACGGCCACCTCCGGTTGCCGCCGCAGCAGCGCGATGGCCCGGGCGATGCCTGGTGCGATCGCTTCGGCGGGCGGCTGAAGGTCATTGCGTGTCGAGGCCAGCCAGTCGCAGAAGTCCTTGAATTTCAGACCCGGCGGCAGTTCCGGCATGGGTGGATTGTGTCGTGACGCCAGCCCCGCAAAGACATCGGCCGTCGGCACCGCCTCGCCGGGATTGACGAGGACCATCGCGCAATCGGGCAGGCGGGGCAGGTCGGTCATCTCTTCGCCGATGCCCGCCATCCGGATGGGGGACGGCGCCCTGCGGCAAACGGGGATGTCCGCGCCAAGGTCAAGCACGGCGGGGTCATCCATCGGCAGAGGTTCGACATTCCAGAACCGGGCCAGCAAATCCAGAGTGGCCGCCGCGTCGGACGATCCGCTGCCGATACCTGCCGCATGGGGCAGCATCTTCCTCAGGGTCATGTTCGCGCCCAGCGGGACATTGCGCGCCCGGCGCAGCACCTCTGCGGCGCGCAGGACAAGGTTCCTGCCATCGGTGGGCACGCCCTGCGCAAAGGGGCCGGTGACGGACAGCGACAGATCGGTCGATGCGCGGGCCGCGATCGTGTCACCAACCCCGGCAAAGACCACGAGGCTGTCCAGAAGGTGATACCCGTCGTCGCGCTGCCCGGTGACATGCAGCGCGAGATTGATCTTGGCGGGTGCGAGCGTCGGTTCCTTGAGCATGATCAATCGTCCCGTGCGACGGACAGCTCTCCTCCGGCGGCCTCTTCCTCCGCGATGACCGCATCGAGCCCGACCTCGAGCTTGCGGCGTATCCGCGTGGAAAGCTCTTCCTCGGGGTCGAAGGACAGCGCGCGGGACCACTGGAACCGCGCCTCCAGATAGCGGCCCACCGTCCAGTAGACGTCGCCGAGATGGTCGTTGATGATCGGGTCCAGAGGTTCCAGCTCGACCGCGCGTTCCATGGGGGCGACGGCCTCGTCCACCCGGCCCAGAACGAACAGCGCCCAGCCGAGGCTGTCGACGATGGCGCCGTTGTCGGGTTCCTCGGCCACGGCGCGTTCGATCATGTCGAGCGCCTCGTCCAGCTTTTCGCCGCGTTCGACCAGCGAATAGCCCAGATAGTTCAGAACTTGCGGCTGGCCGGGATTGTAGTCCAGCGCCTGCCGGAAATCGGCCTCGGCGTCTGGCCAGTCATCCAGCTGGTGCGACGAGACGGCCCGCATGTAATGGACGAACCACAGCCGGGGGTCGTTTTCCGACATCTTCTCCAGCGCGCTGGAGTAGCTTTTGCGGGCGTCGGAGAATTCGGCCTCGAAGCGCAGGGCATTGCCAAGCGCGATATGGCCCAGTGGCCTGTCCGGGAAGGATCGGGTCAGGTTCTGAAGCACCTCGATCGCACGGCGCGGTTCATTGGCGCGACGCAGCACGTCGGCCCGGCCGATCTCGGCTTCGTAAAAGGCCGGGTCGCCTTGCGGGATGCTGCCATAGGCCGCGCTGGCCAGTTCGAGATTGCCCATCTCTTCCAGAAGCTCAGCCGAATAGAGGGCGATTTCCGCGTCTCGTGGATTGAGAAGCTGGGCCAGCCGCACATAGATCAGGTTGAAAGAGCGTGGCGTCTCTTCGCCCGCGACCGAGGCCACCGCGAAATACAGCTCTGCCAGACCTTCGGCTGGCGCAGTCACGAGATCGAACGGCACCGGTTCGCCCGCCTCGAGCCGGTCGCGCAGCATCGTCAGCCCCAGATCGGGATCGGGGCCGAACAGCTCGGTGACCATCGCGGCGGCCTCATCGTTCTGGCCAAGCTGGCTCATGGCCTGGGCCAGCGCCACGCTGCCCCTGCGCGTGACCATCGGCCCGTCCGGCGGCGCGGCCGAGAGGATGGTCGCCGCGGATTCGAAATCCCCCACCGAGGCAAGGGCAAAGGCCTTGTGATACAGGCCGAAGGACGCCATCCATTGCGTTTCGGTTACCTCGTCGAAGGCGGACAGGGCGCGATCCACGTCGCCGCGGCCCAGATGCGCCCAACCTCGGGTGATCCCGTCGACAAGCGGGCTGACGGTTCGTCCCGCCTCGTGGGCCGACAGGATCGCATCCCAGTCACCGCGCCGCGCGGCATCGGCATCCAGCAAAAGATTCACGACCTGGCTTTCAAGGCCGGTCTGTTCCGCAGCCTGTGCCACGTCGACCGCGCCGACCGCATCGCCCGCGGCGATCATGCTGGCCAGCGCGTTTTCGATCAGGGCCGGGTTGCCCGGATCGGTGCGCAGGGCAAGGTTGTACCAATAGGCGGCCTCGTCGAAATCGTTGCGCGTCGCCGCGGCCTGCGCCGCGAGATAGGCGCCGGGATTGACCTCCGGCCGGACTGCCGCGGGAAACACGGACAAGGCCGCGAGTGCGGCTGACATTAGGAGACGATTCATGGCTGCTCTCTTCCGTGCTGTGCCGGAGTTGGGGTCACGCTAATGCACCCCCCCGGCGACTACAATCAGACAGGGTGGGGCGATTGGCCGGACCGGCAAGTTCTTGCAGGATCACATGTTGGGGTAGTTCGGCCCGTCGCCCCCCTGCGGCACCGCCCAGACGATGTTCTCACTGGGATCCTTGATGTCGCAGGTCTTGCAATGCACGCAGTTCTGGAAATTGATCACGAAACGCGCGTCCTTCCCCTCTTCCTCGACCACCTCGTAGACGCCTGCGGGGCAATAGCGCTGCGCCGGTTCGGCGTATTTCGGCAGGTTCACCGCGACCGGGATAGCCGGATCCTTCAGCTTCAGGTGCGCGGGCTGGCTTTCCTCGTGATTCGTCATCGAATAGGACACGTTGGTCAGCCGGTCAAAGGACAGCTTGCCATCGGGTTTGGGGTAATCGATCGGCCTGTGTTTCGATGCGGGTTCGGTCGCCTGGGCATCGGTCTTGCCGTGTTTCAGCGTGCCGAAGGGCGACAGCCCGCCAAGGATCGTCTGGGCCCACATGTCCAGCCCGCCCAGCGTCAGCCCCCCCAGAATGCCGTAACGCGCATTCAGAGGCGCCACGTTGCGCACCTTTTTCAGGTCGCGCCCGACGGGGCCGGATTTCAGCGCGGTGTCATAGGCCTCGAGCCGGTCGCCGGAGCGGCCGGCCTTGATTGCCGCATGGGCGGCCTCGGCGGCTTCGATGCCGGAATGCATGGCATTGTGGTTGCCCTTGATCCGCGGCAGGTTCACCAGCCCCGCCGAACAACCCAGAAGCGCGCCACCCGGGAACGCCACCTCGGGGATCGACTGGAACCCGCCCTTGGTCACCGCGCGCGCGCCATAGGCCACGCGGCGCCCGCCTTCGAGAAGGGCCGCGACCTTGGGGTGATGCTTGAACCGCTGAAACTCCATATAGGGATAGAGGTAGGGGTTGCGGTAGTTCAGATCGACGATGTAGCCCACGTAAACCTGATTGTTATCAAGGTGATAGATGAAGGACCCGCCGGTGTTCTTCGTGCCCAGAGGCCAGCCCATCGTGTGGGTCACCTCGCCTTCATTGTGTTTCTCGGGGTCGACCTCCCAGATTTCCTTCATGCCGAGGCCGTATTTCGGCACGTCGCAATTGGCATCGAGGCCGAATTTCTCGATCACCTGTTTCGACAGCGACCCGCGCACGCCTTCGGACAGGAAGACGTATTTGCCATGAAGCTCCATCCCCGGCTCATATTGCGGGCCGGGCGTTCCGTCGGAATTGAGCCCCATCTCCCCCGCGACGACACCCCGGACCGCGCCATCCTCGGCGAAGACCAGTTCGGAACAGGCGAAACCGGGAAAGATCTCGACGCCCAGTTCCTCGGCCTGTTCGGCCATCCAGCGGCAGACATTGCCCATCGAAACGATGTAATTGCCGTGATTGTCCATCAGCGGGGGCATGATGAAATTGGGCAGCCGTATCTGGCCCGCCTCGCCCAGCACGTAGAAATTGTCTTCCTTCACGGGCACGTTCAGGGGCGCGCCCCTATCCTTCCAGTCGGGGATCAACCGATCAAGGCCGGACGGATCGAGAACCGCGCCCGACAGGATATGCGCGCCCACTTCGGAGCCTTTCTCCAGGACCACCACCTCGAGATCGGCATCAAGCTGCTTGAGCCGGATCGCGGCCGACAGGCCCGCAGGCCCGGCCCCCACGATCACGACGTCGTATTCCATGGTTTCGCGCGTCATCTCGGACATTGTGCTGATCCCTGAATTCTCGAGACTGTTTCTTCGGGGTTAGCCAAAGGGCGCGCGCGGGGCAATCGCAACGCGGCGGCAAATCGGCCATCTGCGTCATCACATCCCGCTATTGCGGCCCTGATCGGCAATCCGTGGCCGGGGCGGTTGTCTGTTGACAAGTTTGCCTGTTCTCCGTTCGGTTGATCTTGGGTTCGCCCGGGGGAGTTGCTAACTACGCCGGGCAGGCCATCAAAAGGCAGAGACATGGAAAAGATACCGCTTACCAAGAACGGCTACGACGCCCTGAACGCGGAGTTGAAGATGCTCAAGTCGGTGGAACGCCCGGCGATCATCGCCGCGATCTCCGAAGCGCGGGCACATGGCGATCTGTCCGAGAATGCCGAATATCATTCGGCAAAGGAAAAACAGTCCTTCATCGAGGGCCGCATCAAGGAGCTCGAGAGCGTGATCGGCCGGGCCGACGTGATCGACCCGACGAAACTGTCAGGGTCGGTGAAATTCGGCGCGACGGTCGGGCTTGTCGACGAGGATACCGACGAGGAGAAATCCTATCAGATCGTCGGCGAATACGAGGCCGATATCGAAAACGGCCGGCTCAACATCAAATCTCCGCTGGCCCGTGCCCTGATCGGCAAAGAGGAAGGCGACAGTGTCGAGGTGCGCACCCCGGGGGGCGAGCGCAGCTACGAAATCCTGTCGATCACCTATATCTGACAGCGCGATGCCGAATCCGTCGCGCCGGGCGGGGCCCGGGGCGACGGGTCCGGCCGGATCGGGGGCATACATGTCGGATAAAGCCAGAGGCACCGGAGTGACGGATCGACCACCATCGTGGGACGAGCTGACAGGCGGCGAGATCGCAGCCCTTGTCCTCGCGATCCTTTGGGTCGTGGGGATCGGTGCGCTGATAATATTCGGCCCCGGCCGTGACGGATCGGGGGTAGCGTCGTCGCCGGGGTTCCTCGTGGCGCTGGTGACGATCTTCATGCCGGTCGCCATGCTCTGGATCGGCGTGATTTCGGCCCGCTCCAACCGCCTGTTGCGCGACGAATCCCGCAGGCTCCATGCCGCGATCGAGGGGTTGCGCCAAAGCTACATCTCGGAACGGCAATCGGCCAGGACCAGCGGGGAGCCTTCGGCGATCGAACGCAAGCTGGCCGAGATCGCGCAATCGACGAAACAGACCGAGGCCGCGATCGCCACATTCACCTCGACCCGCGCCAAGATGGCCGTGCCCTCGGGCCCCGCGCAGGCCGACACCCCGATGGACGAGCAGCCGACGCTTGCCCTTGGCACGCCGGCCGAGGATATCGCGCCGCCTCTGCCGCGGCTCGACATCGTCCGGGCGCTGAACTTCCCCGACAACGAAAGCGATCGCGAAGGCTTTTCCGCGCTGCGCCGGGCACTGCGCGACCGGTCGGTCCGGCAGCTGATCCAGGCCAGCCAGGATATCCTGACACTGATGAGTCAGGACGGCATCTACATGGACGATCTGCGCCCCGACCGCGCCCGTCCCGAAGTCTGGCGCCGGTTCGCACGGGGCGAACGGGGGCGCGCCATCGCGGGGCTTGGCGGGGTCAGGGACCGGTCCTCGCTTGCGCTGACGGCGGGGCGGATGCGCGAAGACACGGTGTTCCGCGATTCGGCGCATCATTTCCTGCGGCTCTTCGACCGGATGCTGACCGGGTTCGAACCCGATGCGACGGACGAGGATATCGCGGCGCTGTCCGAAACCCGGACCGCCCGGGCCTTCATGCTTCTGGGGCGCGTGACCGGGACCTTCGACTAGTGTCCGCCCAGCCGGCGGACCATGACCGTGGCCGAGGTGAAGCCGAACACCGCCGACAGAAGACCGGTCCGGTTCCGGGCGACCGCCTCGAAACCGCGCCTTTCGTAAAGTGACCGCGCCCGGCCGTTGGTGTCGATGACATCGAGGCGGATTTCGTCATATCCCCGGTCGACCGCCTCCTGCGCGATGGCCTGTAACAGCCGGCTGCCGATCCCTTGTCCCCGGAACGGCGCCGCGACGAACAGCCCGTCGACGAGAAAGCGCCTGTTGTCGACATCCGAACTGAGCGCAGCCAGCGCCAAGATGCGCCAGAATGCACCCACCCGGCCATAATGGGGCACCATCTGCGCCAACTGGCTGTCGACCAGCGCGCCGTCGGGCGACTTGAACCCGGCCACCCCGAGGATATTGCCCGCCGCATCGCGGGCACAAAAGGCATGATCCGGGGACAAGGCATCGGCGATATAGGGCAGGGCCTTCGTTTCGGGGCCAAGAAGGCGGCCCAGCTTGTCTCCGAAGGCCTCCCAATAGAGGGCGGCGATGGCGGGCCGTTCGGCCTCGTGAAACCCGAGAGTGATCTTCAATGTCGCGCCCCGCGCCTGCGCCCTTGCTCATCAGAGCATATCGGCTGGCAAGATCCAGTAAACATTGTCAATTCGCGGGCGGCGCGATACCCCGCCCAAAGCGGGCCTGAACGAGCGGGAAGGACATGACGCCAAAACGATCATTCTGGCTGGGTTTTGCCGATGGATTGCCCTTCATCGCGGTGGTGACGCCGTTCGCGATGCTCTTTGGTCTGGTGGCTGTCGAGGCGGGGCTGAACCTCTGGCAGGTGCTGGGCTTTTCCGTCGCCGTCTTTGCCGGGTCGGCACAATTCACCGCTTTGCAACTGATCCAGGACGAGGCGCCGACGCTGATCGTCATTGCGACGGCCCTGGCGGTCAATCTGCGCCTCGGGATGTATTCCGCGGCGATGACGCCATGGCTTGCCGGTGCGCGGATGCGGACGCGGGCGATGATGGCCTATCTGATTGTCGACCAGTCCTATGCCTGTTCGATCCGGCGCTACGAGGAATTTCCCGACTGGTCGGTCGATACCCGCGTTTCCTATCTCTTCGGGACGGTCCTGCCGGTCTATCCGGTCTGGCTTGCCGGAACGTTGCTGGGCGGTGTCGTCGGGGCGGCGCTTCCCGAATGGCTGGCGCTTGATTTCGCGTTGCCCATCTGTTTCCTGGCCCTTGTCGCCCCGATGCTGCGGACCGTTGCCCACATGGTGGCGGCCTTCACCTCGGTGGTTCTGGCGCTGGCCTTTGCATGGATGCCGTTCGGCCTTGGTCTGCTGGTCGCGGCATTCTTCGCGATGGCGGCAGGCGCCGTGACCGAGGTCCGCGCCGAACGCCGCGCCAGCCGGAGCGTGGCGCCATGATCCCCGACGGACAACTCTGGGTCGTGATCATTGCCCTAGCGGTCGGGTCTTACGCGCTCAGGTTTTCGTTCATCGGGCTTTATGCCAACCGGCCCATGCCTGCCTGGCTCTTGCGGCCGCTACGCTATGCCGGGGTCGCGATCATTCCGGGGCTGGTGGCGCCCCTGGTTCTGTGGCCCGAGGCGACGGGCGGCGACACCGATCCGGTGCGCCTGTCTGCGGCGGGGGCGACGTTTCTGTCGGGCTACCTCACCGGCAACGTGATCGTCGCCATGCTGACGGGCGCGGCATTCCTTTACGGAATGCCCTTCGTTCTGGGCTACTGAGCGGAAGAGACGGCCGATTGCGCCGAAAGCTGCGCATCGAAGGCGCGCACGGCCTCTGCCTTGTCGGCCGAATCATACTCGCGATGCTCGAACGTGACGACATTCGGCAGCCGGCCGAATTGGTCGTTCAGGCCATTGGGAAACAATGCAGAGCGAAACCTTGTCTCGAACCCCGGAACCCGCATCAGGATGCTTGACGTGGCGCGGGTGCATTGCGCCTTGGGAACGGGTCCGTTGTCCAGAACCATGCGCAATGCCGTTTCTGCCTGTTCGGGCGCGACTTCGACATATTGCTCGATCACGTAATAGGTCTCGCGGGCGTGATAGGTCCTGTAGAAATCGAGGATCCGAGGCGTGATCCCGAAATGCACGTCGTTTCGTTCGGGAATGGTTTCATGCCCGAAGGTGCCAGCGGGATCGAAGATCACCCGCTGACTGGCCGAGACCATCAGCCCCGTATGGGCGCCGTTCTCGCTGCCCACGTTCTTCATCGTGAACAGGGTCAGCGCAGTCGGCCCGGGGTGACGGTAGACCTTGCTCTGGACGAATTCCTGGTCCGCCCACACACTTGGTGCGCCGCAGCCTGACAAAGCCAGCGGCAAGCCCGCCAGGAACATGCGCCTGTCCATCAATGTCACGATCGGTGGCACATCATGCGTTGATCAGTGCCAGAAGCACCAGGAATACGATGATGGCGATGGTCGACTTGGTCACGATCGAAACAAAATTCTCGAACGTCTTTTCCTGAACGGATGTGTCCATCTTGCCGTGCTCGTGCTCAGCCATCTTGATCTCCTTGACGGGCGACTTAGCCATGTTGCGGTATCGGTTAGCCGATCTTTGCCGGGCTGTCACGCCCCGGCGACGGGTTCCGTTGTCGCATCTTCGCCCTGGTCGGTGCCGCTTTCCAGGTCACGGGCCAGACGAAACCCGATCCGGCGCGGCTCCTTCTGGTCGACGTTCTTGTGAAGGGCGCGCAGCATCACGTTAAGCTGGCTGACATGCTGGATCAGCTGGGTCCTGCTGCCCGAGGGATCGGTGCCGAAAAAGGTGATCAGGTCGGGGTCGAAATAGCCCAGCCCCTCGATCCGGATGACGCCCGCATCACCACCGGTAAATCCCATCGCGACCTCGTGTTCGTTGTCGAGCTGTTTTTCGAAATTGCGGATATAGAGAATCAGCCGCTCATAGGCCCAGCGGGCGGGGCTTTTCGCCTCGGCAGAGGTCTTGAGCGCCTCTGGCAGGTCGCTTTCGCATGGCACGTCCCGGTCTGGATCGGCATGAACCTCGTGCACCCTCGGCACGGCCAGCTTCTGGCTGATCCGGTTTTCCTCGGCTTCGGCGGCTGTGGCGATCTGTTCGGTCACGTTGGCTCCTCCTCCGCTCAGATCGGAAGAGCGGTGCTGTCCTTGATGTCTTCCATCACGAAACTGGCCGAAATGTCCGAAACCGCGACCTTGCCGATCAGGCGCTTGTAGAATGCGTCATAGCTGGCCATGTCCGCAACCCGCACCTTCAGAACGTAATCCAGATCGCCCGTCATCCGGTAGGCGCCGGTCACTTCGGGCATGGTGCGCACGGCGGCCTGGAACCGGGCCATCCAGTCCGCGTCGTGCTGTCTGGTGCGGATGCTGACGATCGCCGTCAGCGGGCAACCCGCCTTGGCGGGGTCAAGCAGGGCCACACGCTTGCGGATGACACCGCTTTCCTCAAGCAGTTTCATCCGGCGCCAGCAGGCATTCCTCGACAGGCCGACCCTCTCGGACAACTGGTCGGCGGTCAGCGTCGCATCATGCTGAAGTTCGGCCAGGATACGGCGGTCATATGTGTCGAAGGGGCTCTGCATCCTGGGATGAGATCCCGATTTTCGGCCGGACGACAAGGACGTTCAGGAACATTTCTCGCGGGGGTCATGTCACCATGTCCCGAATGCAACAAGGAGGTGACAGTGATCCATCCCCCCGGCCAGCCGATGTCGACCCTTCGTCGGCGGCTCTTTCTCGACCATCCCGCGACCGTCGGGGAAAGCTATCTCGATCATATGCGGTTTGCCTTTGGGTTTGCTCTCTGGCTCGGCCTCGCCGCATTGGCGGCACTGGTTCACGCCCTGATCCCGGCGCTGTTTGAACGCACGGCCGGCCGGATCGTCACCCGGTTGCAGGGCCGGCTGACATCGCGGGCCGGTCAGATCGAGGTGAACCAGTAGGCGCCGTCATCTCCAAGCGTGCGTTCCGCCCGGCCCGCCTGATGCAGGTGGTTCAGATGGGCGATCGATTCGACAAGGGCGAGGCCGTATTCCGCCGCCCCGATCCCGCGCTGGAAGAGCGGGTCGAAACAGTCGCCCGCCCGGCGGGGCGTGGCGATCCAGTCATGCAGCCGGCCCAATGCCTCGTGCGTGTGATCGCGATATTCCGTCATGCGGCGCGGTAGGCCGGTAAAGGGCAGCTTGTGTCCCGGCAGGACTAGCTGATCCTCCCGCGCATGGGGCGCCAGCCGCGCGGTGGCCGCCAGCCAGTCGCTGACCGGGTCGGCATCGGGTTCGGTGGCGTAGACGCCGATATTGGCGCTGATCTTCGGCAAGAGCTGGTCGCCGCCGATGACCAGCCCGTCATCCCGGCTCCAGAATGTCAGGTGATCGGCGGCATGTCCGCCGCCCAGTCGCACGTCCCATGTCCGGCCGCCAAAGGCGATGCTCTGGCCCTCGATCAGCTGGGTATAGCCCACAGGCATGGGCGCCACGCAGTCGGCATAGTTGAAGGGCCGTTCGCCCTTGCGCTTTTCAAGGACGGTGTCGTCCATGCCCGCCCGTGTATAGAAGCGGATCGTTTCGGGCGGGTATGCGGGCTGCTCGTCCAGCCGCAGCATGCGCGCCATGAGCCATCCCGTCCGCGCCATGACAAGTTCGGCCCCACGGTCGATGAACCATCCCGCAAGCCCGATATGGTCCGGGTGGTGATGCGTCCCGATGACCCGGTGGATGGGTTTCCCGGCAAGCGGGCCCGACAGGGCCGCTTCCCAGATTGCGCGGGCGCGGGTGGTGTCGAACCCGGTATCGACCAGCGTCCAGCCGTCCCCGTCGTCGAAGGCAAAGCAATTCACATGATCCAGCGCCATCGGCAGCGGCAGACGCAGCCACATGACGCCCTCGGCGATCTCGAGGGCCTCGCCGGTCGGCAGGGGGGCGGCATGGGGATAGTGGATCGGTTGCACGTCTGAGAAACCCGGAAAAAAGCCAGCGTCGGGAAAGCCGATCCCATGCGCGCGCGGCGCGGTCAACCCGGCAGGGGGCTGCTATCTCAGGCCGCGATCTCGTCGGGGCCGAGCGCCATGAGATCGGCCGCGCCTTCGCGTGCATGGGCCAGAAGGCCCGCATGTTCCGGCAGCATCCGCAGGATGTAGAACCGCGCCAGCTTGGCCTGAGCGGGGGATCCGGACATGGCGGCCGCCAGATGCGCCCATCCCCCCAGAACCAGAGCGAAAGCCCTCAGATAGGGAACCGCCCCCGCGTTCCGGTCCTCCGGATCGGTCCGGCCGACAAGCCATTCGGTGGTCTCGCGCAGGCTTTCGGCGGCATTCCAGACCGCGTTGGCAAGGTCCGGCTCGTGTCCGCGGGCGGCTTCGGCCCGGGCGCAGATCTCGTCGATCAGGGCATGGGCGGCCTCCCCGCCATCACGAAGCTTGCGGCCCACCAGATCCATCGCCTGGATCCCGTTGGTGCCCTCGTAGATCGCCGTGACCCGCACGTCGCGCAGGTATTGCGCGGCGCCCGTCTCCTCGATGAAGCCCATGCCGCCATGGACCTGGATGCCCTTGCTCGCCACCTCGATCCCGGTATCGGTGCCGAAGGCCTTGGCGATCGGGGTCAGCAGGGCCGCGCGGGCATCCCACTCGGCCGAGCCGGTGGCGGTCGCCATGTCGATCGCACCGGCACAAAGCAGCGCGATCGCACGCGCGGCAAAGACCTGTGCCTTCATCTCGGCCAGCATCCGCCGCACATCCGCATGTTCGATGATCGCGCCGCTGCCGCTGGCGCGGCCCTGCCGGCGCTCCATCGCGTGGGCCACGGCATGTTGCAGCGCGGCTTCGGCGACGCCGATCCCCTGGGTCGCGACGCCAAGGCGGGCATTGTTCATCATGGTGAACATCGCGGCCATCCCGTCATGTTCCGGCCCGACAAGCCATCCCGTCGCGCCCTCGTAGGACATCACGGCCGTGGGCGATCCGTGCAGCCCCATCTTGTGTTCGAGGCTGACCACCCGCAGCGCGTTGCGATCACCGGGATTGCCCTCGGCATCGGGGATCCGCTTGGGCACGAGAAAAAGGCTGATCCCCTTGGTGCCCGGCACCCCGTCGGGCAGGCGCGCAAGGACAAGGTGGCACACGTTTTCCGTGAAATCGTTGTCGGCCCAGCTGATATAGATCTTCTGCCCGGTGATCGCGTAGGTGCCATCGCCATTGGGTTCGGCCCGCGTCGTCAGGGCCCCCACATCCGACCCGGCCTGCGGTTCGGTCAGGTTCATGGTTCCGGCCCATTCGCCCGACACCAGACGCGGCAGGTAAAGCGACCTGATCTCGTCCGAAGCGTGGTTCTCCAGCGCCTCGATCTGGCCCTGGCTCATCAGCGGACCCAGCTGAATGGCAAGGCAGGCCGACGACATCATCTCGTTGACGATCATCGCCAGCGTGACGGGCAGGCCCATGCCGCCATGTTCGGGATCGGCCGACATGCCGATCCAGCCGCCTTCGGCGATGGCGCGATACCCTTCGGCAAAGCCTTTCGGCGTGCGCACGATGCCGTTATCAAGACGGGCGGGGTCGGTGTCGCCCACCCGCTGAAGCGGGGTCAGCACGTCCTGGCAAAGCCGTGCCGCCTCGCCGAGGATCGCATCGGCCGTGTCTCGCGAGGCTTCGGCAAAGCGATCCGTGGCAGCGATCGCGCCATAGCCCGACACATGATCAAGCAGGAAACGGATATCGTTCAGGGGCGCGCGATAGGGCATGTCGGGTCTTTCCTCCGGCTTGGTGTTGGCGGGCTGTGGCGGGGCGCAAGCGGCAAACGGGCACTTGTGCACATGTCACGGGCCGACTACGGACATATCCGCCTGAGCCCTTGTCAGCCTAGATCACCTGCCCCGCCTCGCAACCGGAACGCCACGTCATGAAACCGGCCCCGACCGAATTGCTTGATCCCGACGATGCGGGCCTTGGCCGCGCCGCCCGGATCCTGCGCGAGGGCGGGCTTGTCGCCTTTCCGACGGAGACGGTCTACGGGCTGGGGGCGGATGCGCATAACGGCCGGGCGGTCGCGGCCATCTACGAGGCGAAGGGACGACCCCGGTTCAATCCGCTGATCGTGCATCTGCGCGATATCGCCGAGGCCCGCACGATCGCCGTGATGGATGACCGGGCCGAGAGTCTTGCCGCGCGGTTCTGGCCGGGGCCGATGACGCTTGTCCTGCCAGCCCGGCCCGGTTCGGGCCTCTCCGATCTGGTGACGGCGGGTCTGGACAGCGTGGCGGTCCGGGTGCCCGCCCATCCGGTCGCGCGCGCCCTTCTCGAGGCGTTCGGAGGGCCTCTTGCCGCTCCGTCGGCCAACCCGTCCGGGCGGATCAGCCCCACGACCGCGGCTCATGTCCTGTCGGGCCTGTCGGGCCGGATCGCTGCCGTCGTGGATGGTGGGCCCTGCACGGTCGGTGTCGAATCGACGATCCTGTCGCTGACGGGCCCGCGCCCGGTTCTCCTGCGGGAAGGCGGCATCGCGGCCGAGGCGCTGGCCGCGCAGCTTGGCGTCATGCCCGACCGGCCGGGTCCGGTGAACGAGACGCGGCCCGACAGCCCGGGGCAGCTTGCCTCGCACTACGCGCCGCGCGGAACCCTGCGCCTGAACGTCGTTCGGCCCGAACCGGGTGAGGTGTTCCTGGGCTTTGGTCCCGTCGGCGGCGATCTGAACCTGTCGGAGACGGGCGATCTGGCCGAGGCGGCTGCACGGCTATTCGGCTGCCTTCACCAGCTTGATGCAATGGAGGCCGACCGCATCGCCGTCGCCCCGATCCCGTCACGGGGGCTGGGGGCCGCTATCAACGACCGCCTGCGCCGGGCCGCCGCGCCGCGCGGCTGACGGCGCCGCGGATCCTAGTCGGACTGGCTCTGTCTCTCGATATAGCTGCGCAGTTCTTCGGCTTCGCGCCGTGCATCGCGCAGGCCCTCCATCGCGGCGCGCAGTTCGGCTTCGGTCTGGCTGATCTGGTTGGTCAGTTCGGCCTCGCGCTGCTGCAGGTAGGTGATGGCCTGATCACGGGTCTCTTCGGCCTCGTGAAGGGACTGTGCCATGCGGTCCAGTTCTCCGATCTCGGCCTTGGTGACGCGGGTGAAACGGTTGACCAGCCAGCTGGCGAACCAGCCCAGGGCAAAGGCCACGGACAGCACGATGGCCGTGGCGATGATGAACTCTGTCCTGTTCATGTGCTTGTCCTAACCCGCATTCCTATTCGTCGCCCGCCTCGGTGTCTTCGGTCTCGGAAGGCGCGGCGTCCGCCTCGCCGCCGGCTTCGTCCCCGGTCTCTTCCACGGTCTCTCCCTCGATCTCCGAGGCGAGGTCCGACTCGACCGCCTCGAGCCCGGTCGGGATTTCCTCGACGGGGTCGGGCGTGATCAGGCGGAATTCGATCCGGCGGTTGGCCTCCCGGCCCTCTTCGGTATCGTTGTCGGCGATCGGGTCGGCCTCGCCATAGCCCACCGCCTCGAACGAGCCCACGGGGACACGCCGGTCGCGCAGGGCGGCAAGGACGGAATTGGCCCGTTGCTGGCTCAGTTCGAGGTTCATCGAATCCCGGCCCTGGCTGTCCGTATATCCCGCGATCTCCAGCCTCAGATCGGCGCATCGCCGCAAGATATCGGCGATATCGTCGAGCAGGGCACCCGAATCCTCGCTCAGCGTGGCCGAACCGGGGTCGAAGATGATCTTGCGGTCCGCGGTCAGGCCAAGGATCTTGTCGACACATTCCTCGGGGGTGGGCAGCCCGGCGATCGGATCAAGCGCCTCGACATAGGTCACCTCGATCTCGAACTCGGCCTGTTCGCCCAGCCTTTCGATCAGCAACCGCGAAATCCGGCCATTGGCCTCGGTGGAGCCGGTATTGCCGCGCACGGTGATCAGGTCGGGCGTGACCACGACCGCCCCGTTCGACAACTCCGACAGGGCATCGACGGCGGCCAGCATCCGCACCGACCATCCCGTGGGCAGATCCTCGACGATGCGGGTGCCCATCCTCACGACCTCGGCGCCGAACTGGGCGTGGGCAAAGTTCTCGAGTGTCTCGTTCATCCGCGCATCCGTCACGCGCCCCCTGAGCTGGACCTGCCCCTCGGGAGAAAGCGTCGCCGTGAACGTAGCCGGCCCCTCGTTGGCCGCATCAGGCGGGTCGGGCAGGGACGCGTCCAGAACAAAGACATCCGGCAGGGCGTTGGACAACTCGCCCACCACGTCGTCGAAGATCGCCGGCGGCGTCCCGAGAGCCGCAACAAGAACGGCATCGGTATCGGAGAAGGTGATCGTGCCGCCGCCCAGCTTGCCCACGGCGTCGATCCCCATCGCGACGGCGTCGCCCCAGCGGCGGGACGGCGCGCCCAGACCCTCGATGCAATCTTCCCCGTCAACGGTGCCAAGCCTTTCGGCGGCCTGTTCGATCTGCTCGGACGATTTGGCGGAATCGGCGACACAGGCATCGAAATGCGGCCCGGTCTCGTCAAGGATGAAGCGGGTCGTGTAGGGGGCTATCACGGGGCGCGGCGCAGAGATCGACAGATCGACCCGCAGGTCTTGAGGGATGTTGCGCGACAAGTCGGCCTCGAGCCGGGCCTTGTCATCGGCACTGTCCGAGATCGCGGTGATGGCGACGCGCCCGGCGGCCACCGAAATCTTCGACCGGGGCAGGCGTTGCAGCGCGTCCAGCGAATAGCTTTGCGCCTCGGCCCAGAGTTCGGGTTCCGGATAATCGGCCACCTCGAGCAGATCGGCCACCGGAAGACCGCCTGCGAGACGTTCGACCCGCGCGACGAGTGCATCGCGATTGACTGAAGCCGGGATCAGGCCGATCAGCGAAATGCCGCTGTCGTTTCTCAGGATCTCGATCGCGAAGACGGGGGCTTCGATCGCGGCGCTTGCGGTCACCGACATGTTGTCGATGACGCGGCTCGCATCGACCATGGATCCCGCGACGGTCATGGCGCGAAAGCGCAGCGCCTCGGACGGGGCCTGTCCCTCGATCACGATTTGCAGGCCGTCGCCGATCACGCTGGCCCAGCCATGATCGGCATCTGCCAGCGCCTCCCGCACGGCGATGACGGAGCGTTCCTCCACGACCGTCACCAGCGCGCGCGCCGCCACCACGGCGCCCATTGCGGCGACACCGAACGCCACCAGCGAGATCATGAGGAATGACAGGCGCATTGTGCCCCGAATTTGTTGCCCTGCCACCTCTTAGGCGGATGGCAGTCGGGGTTCAATCACACCAGCGCGGCACCGGCGAAAAACAGCACAGGCAGCAGACCCGCCATCCGGTTCGACCGGAACAGAGACAGAAGGCCCTCTTCGTTGTCGGGGTCGAATCGGCCCAGTTGAAGGGCCATGTGCCAGCCCATCGCCCAAGGCCCGCCAAGTGCCAGCACCAGAACAAGGACCGAGCCGTCTATCGCGGCGGCGATCACGGCCAGCCCCATGAGCATGACGCAGGAGACGAGAAACCGGCGCAGCCAGTGCGGCGTCCTGTCGCCGAAAAGCCGGGCGGTGGATTTCACGCCGATCAGCGCATCGTCCTCGGCATCCTGGTGGGCATAGATCGTGTCGTAGAACAACGTCCAGCAGATGCCGGCGAGGTAAAGCAGGATCGCGGGCAGGCCGAGGCTGCCCGTATGGGCTGTCCAGGCCAGAAGTGCGCCCCAGTTGAAGGCCAGCCCCAGAAAGATCTGCGGCCACCAGGTGAACCGCTTGGCAAAGGGATAGATCGCGACGGGCACCAGCGCGACGATTCCCAGAACGATGGCCTGCGTGTTGAATGTCAGCAGGATCCCGAAGGCCAGAAGCGACTGGACCACCATCCACACCAGCGCGCCGCGCGCCGTGACCTGACCCGACGGGATCGGCCGCGACCGCGTGCGCGAGACCTTGCCGTCGATGTCGCGGTCGGTGATGTCGTTCCAGGTGCAGCCCGCGCCGCGCATCAGGAAGGCTCCGATCGCGCAACCCAGCGCGATCCAGAGGTCCGACAGCCCCGCCTGACCGCTCGACACGATGGCGAGGCCAAGGCCCCACCAGCACGGCAAGAGCAGGAGCCACGTGCCGATCGGCCGGTCGGCCCGGCTCAGCCGCAGATAGGGCCGGGTCGCGGCCGGTGCCCGTGTGTCGACCCAGTTGCCGGGAACTGCGTCCGCGACTTCTCCGGGCTCTGGTCTCTGGCGTGCCTCGGTCATATGGTCTGCCTCATGGCTTCGATCGTGCGCCTCCATGTAGATCATCCTCTGGCAGAGGGGCAAACCGTTCCGGTGGACGGTGGGCAGGCGCATTACCTGTTCGGCGTGATGCGCCTTGGCCCCGATGCGGAGGTTCGGCTGTTCAACGGGCGCGACGGCGAATGGGCCGCGCGGGTGAGCGAGGCCGGGCGCAAGCGGGGCGTGCTGACCTGCATCGCGCAATCCGCGCCGCAACTGAACCCGCCGGATCTGTGGCTTCTGTTCGCCCCGATCAAGAAGGCGCGCACCGATTTCATCGTCGAGAAGGCGACGGAACTGGGGGCCGCGCGCATCTGCCCCGTGCTGACCGAGTACACCAATGCCGAACGGGTCCGGGTCGACCGGCTTCAGGCCCATGCCATCGAGGCAGCCGAGCAATGCGGCGGCACCTTCGTGCCCGAAGTGGCCGAACCGCAGAAGCTGTCGAAACTTCTGGATACCTGGGACAGGGGGCGCATGATCCTGCATTGCGACGAGGCGATTGCAGGGTCGGGGATGACACCGGGTCTGGAACAGTTCGCCCCGGGCGAACCCTGGGCCATCCTGATAGGCCCCGAGGGCGGGTTTTCCCCGGCCGAAAGGCAGCGTCTGGACACCCATCTGGAAGGCAGCGTTCTGCGATTTTCCTTAGGCCCGCGGATCCTGCGCGCCGATACGGCGGCGGTCGCGGCCCTGACCCTCTGGCAGGCGAGCCTCGGGGATTGGCGGTGAGGCGCGCGATGGAAAGCGATATCCCGGCGATCCGGGCCTGCCTTGCCGGAATGGCCGACCGGGCGATGTTTCCGCTGTCGAACCTTGATCGGTTCGGGCTTGACGGGGATCACGACTATGCCCCCCGGATGTGGGTTGCCGAACGGGCCGGACGGGTCAGCGACGTCGTGGCGCTGGGGCGCGGCGGCATCGTCCTGCCCGCGCTTCCCGGCGGCGACTGGCCGGCCGCGGCGAAGGCCCTCGCCGGGCGCAGGATCACCGGCTGCATCGGCCCGACGGGTCAGGTCAGGCCCCTGATGGCCGCGCTGGGGCTGACCGGCGCGCCCACGATACTCGACCGTGACGAGCCGCATTTCGCGCTGGACCTCGAGGACCTGCTGATCCCCGATGGACCGGGCGAGTTGCACCCCCTCGATGCGGCGCACCGCGACGAGATGATCCGCTGGCGCGCCGACTACGAGGTCGAGGTTCTGGGCGCCGATCCGCGAACCGCCCTCAAGACGGCCCGCCGCGACTACGCCGCCTATCTCGAGGCGGGGTCGCACCGGGTCCTGATCGAGGGTGGCACGCCGCTTTCGACGACCGGATTCAACGCGACGACCCCCGATGCCGTCCAGATTGGCGGGGTCTTCACGCCGCCGCCGTTGCGGGGCCGGGGACATGCGCGCCGCGCCGTGGCCCTGCATCTGGCCGAGGCCCGCGACAAGGGCGCCCGCCGGGCGATCCTCTTTGCCGCGAGCGCGGCCGCGGCCGCTGCCTACCGGGCGATCGGGTTCGAACGGATCGGCGACTGGACATTGTGCCTTCTGGCCAGGCCGGGCGCGGCGGATGGCTGAGTTCCTTCGCCCCGAGGCGCGGCAGGCGCTCTATCGCTGGCGCGAGGTCATCGCGGCCGGCGCGGGCGGGGCGCTTGGCCTGTGGTGGGGGCTGACCTCAATCGGGATCATGACCTGGATCGGCTGGATCCTCGTCCTCGTGGCCCTTGCCTTCGGCTATGCCGCGGTGCAACGGCTGAGGTTCCATCCCGGCGCGGGCGGGCCAGGGGTCGTGCAGGTGGCCGAACGCCAGATCGCCTATTTCGGGCCCTTGACGGGCGGGGTCATGGCGCTGGACGATCTGGTCGGGCTCGAGGTCGCGGGCGACGCTTATCCGCCTCACTGGCGGCTGCGGGGCGAGGTGGGCGAGACCCTCGACATTCCTCTGAATGCCGAAGGGGCCGAGGCGCTCTTCGATGCCTTCTCGAGCCTGCCCGGCATGCGGACGGAACGGCTGATCGCGGCGAGCCGGTCGCATGGGGCCGCGACGGTGATCGTCTGGCGTCGCGGGCCGCTGGATGTGCCGCGCATCGGCCAACGCTGAGCCTGCGCCAATGCACGATGCCGCATCGGGTCCGGCGATTGACTTCTCCGGCGCGGTCGGCCACCTGTCGTCCCGTCAGATCAACCCACGTCGCCATCCACGGAGGCCCCCATGTCGATCCCTCAGTCCGGTGGCGGACCGATCACGTCCCACGCACAACTGGCCGAATTCCTCGAAGCGGGCTGCAAGCCGCGCGAGGACTGGCGCATCGGGACCGAACACGAGAAATTCGGCTATTGCCGCGACACGCTGCGGCCCTTGCCCTACGAGGGCGACCGGTCGATCCATGCCGTCCTGTCGGCGCTGCGCGACCGGTTCGGCTGGGACGAGTTGACCGAGGGCGGCAAGCTCATCGGCCTGAAGAAGGAGGGCGCCAATATCAGCCTCGAACCTGGCGGTCAGCTTGAATTGTCTGGCGCCCCTCTCGAGACGATCCACCAGACCTGCGACGAGGTGAATCAACACCTCGAAGAGGTGAAATCTGTCTCCGACGAGATCGGTGTCGGCTTCATCGGGCTGGGTGCTGCACCGATCTGGCGGCACGAGGACATGCCCTTGATGCCCAAGGGCCGTTACCGGCTGATGGACGGCTACATGCAAAAGGTCGGCGAGATGGGAACGGCGATGATGCGCCGGACCTGCACCGTTCAGGTGAACCTCGATTTCTCGTCCGAGGCGGACATGGTGAAGAAGCTGCGGGTGTCGCTTGCGCTGCAACCGGTGGCCACGGCGCTGTTTTCCAATTCGCCTTTCTTCGAGGGCCGTCCCAACGGCTACAAGAGCTGGCGTGCCAATATCTGGCAGCATCTCGATGCCGACCGCACGGGCATGCTGCCCTTCGTCTTCGACGAGGGGTTCGGCTTCGAGGCTTGGGCCGATTGGGTTCTCGATGTGCCGATGTATTTCGTCTATCGCGACGGGGTCTATATCGACGCGCTGGGCCAGTCCTTCCGCGATTTCCTGAACGGTGAGCTGCCCGCCCTGCCGGGGGAGACCCCGCTCATGAGCGACTGGGCAGATCACCTGACGACCGTCTTTCCCGAGGCGCGGATCAAGCAGTTCATGGAGATGCGTGGCGCCGATGGCGGCCCTTGGCGCAGGCTGTGCGCCCTGCCCGCGCTCTGGGTCGGCCTGCTATACGACCAGAGCGCGCTGGATGCCGCATGGGATCTGGTCAAGGGCTGGGATTCCGAGACCCGCGACGAGATGCGCTTCGTCGCCGCGCGCGACGGGCTGGCCGGGCAAGCGGGCGGGATCTCCATGCTCGATCTGGCCGGGCAGGTCCTTGATATCGCGGAGGCGGGGCTGAAGGCTCGGGCGCGGCCGGGGGCTGGCGGGCTGGTTCCCGATGAGACCCATTTCCTCAACGCGCTCAAGGAGTCGGTCGCATCCGGGCAATCCCTGGCGGATGAACTCCTGGAGCGGTATCACGGCGAATGGGACGGCGACCTGAGCCGCATCTACGCCGAATTCAGCTACTGATCGGGGCCTTCGGGCCAGTCCAGCGGACCGGCTTCAAGCACGACGGTGGAAAAGCTGTCGTCGGCATAGGCGATGGCCTGAATGCAGGGCTGCGCGCCAAAGCCGTCGCAATACCCGCCATGGCGCCCCAGCAGGAGCAGCGGCGTCTCGCCAAAGGAGATCAGCTGCCAGCGCCCGCCCGACCACGCCGACGACACCCTGTCGTCGATCACCAGATGAACGAGACTTCCGCCCGTTCCGTGCCACAGCGAATAGTTCAGCGAACAATAGACATGGTTGAAATCGACGACCGCATCGTCCTTTTCCCAGTCCCCGTCCAGATCGACCCAGGTGATCGCGGCGGGCCGGACTTCGAGATCGGGCACCGGGCCTTCGGGGTCGAGCGCCATCACATCGGCGCGGCATTCGGCCTCGGCGATCTCGAGAAGCTGTTGCACGCGGCTCACGTGACCCTCGGCCAGCGCGGGGCCGGTGGCCAGCATGGCACCGAGCGTGGCGATGATCCCCCTCATGAGGCGCGCGCCCCGATCTTCGTCTCGGTTCCGGCCCGGAGGCGGCCGATATTGCCCCAATGGCGGACATAGATCAGCACGCCGAGGATCACGCACAGCATGAAGATGGTCCCCGTTCCCATGAAGATCGCCCAGAACGGTGCCGACCCGGCCGCGATCAGCGCGGCAAGCGAGGAATAGCGGCTGGCCGCCGCCACGACGAGCCATGTGGCGCAGGCCGCCACGCCGACCGGCCAGCTTGCCGCAAGCAGGATCCCCAGGAACGTCGCGACCCCCTTGCCGCCGCGAAATCGCAGCCAGACGGGGAAGCAATGGCCGATGAAGGCCGCGAGGCCCGCCAGCTGCATCGCGTCCTCGCCCGCAAGGCCGCGGGCAAGGATCACGGCCAGCGCCCCCTTGCCGCCGTCGAGGATCAGCGTGGCGGCCGCAGCACCCTTTGATCCGGTGCGCAGCACGTTCGTGGCCCCGATATTGCCGGACCCGATCTGCCGCAGATCGCCCAGGCCCAGGGCGCGCGACAGGATGATGCCGAAAGGCACCGATCCGATCAGGTAGCCAAGCGCGGCCCACAGGATCAGGCCCGATGTCGGTGTGATGAAATCAGGCATCCGTGCGTCCGTCGTGAATGCGTTTGCCCGCGCGCCAGGTGCCGATGACCTTGCCCTGCATCCGGGCGCCGTCGAAGGGCGTGTTGCGGGATTTCGATCTCAGCGTCGCCCGGTCAAGGACAAAGGGGGCATCGGGGTCGAACAGGACCAGATCGGCCGGTGCGCCCTCGCGCAGGCTGCCGCAATCGAGGCCAAGCCTCTGTGCGGGGTTGAAGGTCATCGCCCGGAAGAGCGTCGTCAACCCGACGCTGCCATTGTGATAGAGCCGCAGGGCGGCGGGCAGGAGCGTCTCGAGGGCCACGGCGCCGCTTGCGGCCTCCTCGAAGGGCAGACGCTTGCTTTCCTCGTCCTGCGGGGTGTGCATCGAACAGATGATGTCGATCAACCCCGATGCCACGGCATCGACGACGGCCTGCCGGTCCTCCTCCGCGCGAAGCGGGGGCTTGAGCTTGAAGAAGGTCCGGTATTCGGCCACGTCCAGCTCGTTCAGGGTCAGGTGATGGATGCTGACGCCTGCGGTGATGTCCAGCCCGTTGCGTTTCGCCCGTTCCAGCGCGGGCAGGGCGCGCGCGGTGGTGATCTGGTCGGCGTGATAGCGCACGCCCGTCATCTCGATCAGAGCGATATCGCGGTCCAGCGCCATGCGCTCGGCCATCGGTGACACGCCGGGCAGACCCTTGAGTGAGGCGAACTTGCCCGAGGTCACGGCCGCGCCGCCCGACAGGCCGGGATCCTGCACATGACAGATGACCAGCGCATCGAGGCTGCGGGCATAGGTGAAGGCGCGGCTGGCGATCCGCGTATCGGTGATCACGTTGTCGCAATCCGAAAACGCGACCGCGCCCGCATCCCGCAGGAACCCGATCTCGGTCATTTCGCGCCCCTCGCGCCCCTTGGTCAGCGCGGCGATGGGCAGGACGTTGACGGCGCAATCCTCCGTCGCGCGGCGGGCCACGAATTCAAGGACCTCGGGCGTGTCGATCGCGGGGCTGGTGTCGGGCCGGGTGACGATGGTCGTCACGCCGCCTGCGGCCGCGGCCCGGCCAGCGGAGCTGAAGCTTTCCTTGTGTCGTTCGCCCGGTTCGCTGACCTTGACCCCGATATCGACGAGTCCGGGTGCAAGGTATTTGCCGCCGCAATCGATCACCTCGGCGCCCGGCGCGATATCGGGACTGTCGTCCGACAGGCCCACGATGCGTCCGCCGGCAACCGTCAGGGTGCCGTGCCGGACCTCCCTGGCTTCGGGGTCGACAAGGCGGGCATTGGTAAAGATCGTTGTCGTCATTTGGCTCCCCTGCCCATCGCCCGATCAACGCCACTTAGCCGGGGATGCCGGACAAGGGCAAGGCCGGGCCGGGCGGGCGCAGTCGCACCGGGCGATGACCGGTCCACGGCGGGACCGCGGCGGCCGGATGGCTCTGGCAGACAGATCATCAGCCCGCGATGAGGATCATCGCAAGAACAAGCGCAAGAGCCAGGACCAGAGCGATCATCGCGATGCGCCCGCTCATCCTCGGGTCGCGGGGAGGCCCGCCGCTCATGCCATCACCCCGTCCTTGCCCTCGAGTGCTGCGGCCCCGCGCGCCGCGCGCAGGTTGCGCGCCAGAAGGTCGAGCGCCGCCATCCGCACAGCGACCCCCATCTCGACCTGGGTCTGGATGACCGAGCGGTTGATGTCGTCGGCGATGGTGCCGTCGATCTCGACACCGCGATTCATCGGGCCGGGATGCATGACGATGGCGTCTTCCTTGGCGAAGGCCAGCTTCTGCGCATCCAGCCCGAAGCGATGGTAATACTCCCGTTCGGACGGGATGAAGCCGCCATCCATCCGTTCCTTCTGAAGCCGCAGCATCATCACGACGTCAACGTCCTTCAGCCCCTTTTCCATGTCATCGAACACCTCGCAGCCCAGGTCCTGCGCGCCCGAAGGCATCAGCGTGGGCGGCGCGATCAGGCGGATGCGGTTTTCCATCTTGCCCAGAAGCATGATGTTGGACCGGGCCACGCGGCTATGGGCGATGTCGCCGCAGATCGCGATGCTCAGCCGGTGCAACCGCCCCTTTGCCCTGCGGATCGTCAGCGCATCGAGAAGCGCCTGCGTCGGATGTTCATGCCGCCCGTCGCCCGCATTCAGGACCGCGCAGTTCACCTTCTGGGACAGAAGGTCGACCGCCCCGGAATGGGGGTGGCGCACGACCAGGATGTCGGGGCGCATGGCATTGAGGGTCATCGCCGTATCTATCAGCGTCTCGCCCTTGCGGATCGAACTGGCCTGCATGGCCATCGACATCACATCCGCCCCCATGCGCCGGCCCGCGATCTCGAAACTGGCCTGGGTGCGGGTCGAATTCTCGAAGAACATGTTGATCATGGTCAGGCCGGCCAGTTCGTTTCGCTGGGTCCGGCCCCGGCGATTGTCATCGGCATAGCGGTCCGCCAGGTCGAGAAGCGTCGTGATCTCGCTGGTATGGAGCGGCTCGATCCCCAGAAGGTGGGTTTGACGGAACGACATCGCGGCACTCCTTGCAGGTTGGGCGGTTCATAATCCGGCAGGCCGCGCGCGGCAAGCGGTGCGGGTGCCACCGGCTTGCCGAAACTTGGCGATTTCCCCCGGCGCGCGGTCGGCGTAAACTTGGCCAATGGATTCGGACCTTCAATGGCACGCGGCCAGGGCGGCGCTGGAATGGCAGATCGAGGCGGGCGCCGACGAGGCGATCCTCGACGCGCCGCTCAACCGGTTTGAGCTGCCCGCTCCACCGGCGCCTGCACCTGTGGCCCCGGCGCCGGAAAAGGGCGCGGGCCGCGTCCCTGGCCCCGTGCCCGTTCCCCACCCCGCCGCACCTCGCGCCGAGGATCAGCTTGCCGCCGCCGTCGCCGAGGCGCGGCGTCTGGCCGCATCGGCCGGCGATCTGCCCGGCCTTGCGGTGGCGATGGAGGCCTATGGCCATTGCGAGTTGAAACTCGGTGCGCGCAACACCGTCATTTCCGACGGCGATCCGGCGGCGCGTGTCATGATTATCGGGGAGGCCCCGGGCCGCGAAGAGGATATCCGAGGCAAGCCCTTTGTCGGACGCGCCGGACAGCTTCTTGACCGGATGCTCGGGGCGATCGGGCTGGACCGGGCCGCGGAAGGCGCGGAAAAGGCGGTCTACATCACCAACGTGCTGCCCTGGCGCCCGCCGGGGAACCGGACGCCCGATGCCGGCGAAATCGCGATGATGCTTCCCTTTCTCGAGAGGCATGTGCAGCTTGCCTCACCGGATTTCATCGTTCTGATGGGCAACACGCCCTGTCAGGCGCTGTTGGGGCGGGCGGGCATCACCCGTATTCGCGGCTCCTGGTCCGAGGCCCTGTCGCGGCCGGTCCTGCCGATGTTCCACCCCGCCTACCTCTTGCGGCAACCCCTTGCCAAACGCGACGCCTGGGCCGATCTCTTGTCGTTGAGGGCCCGGCTCGACGGGTCCGGCTGATCGCGGTCGCCGCCCACTTTCCACAACGATAGGAACCCCATGTCCCGGATCGACGAAGACAAGGAATTCATCCCCGTTCGCATCGCGATCCTGACCGTGTCGGATACGCGCCGGCCCGAGGATGACAAATCCGGAAACACGCTGGCGGACAGGGTGCAGCTGGCCGGTCACAAGCTGGTGACCCGGATGATCCTGCCCGACGATCGCCAGCAGATCGCGGATCAGCTGCGTCACTGGAGCGCCGATCCGGAAATCGACGTGATCATCTCGACCGGCGGCACCGGACTGACCGGCCGTGACGTCACGGTCGAGGCGCATCGCGACGTCTACGAAAAGGAAATCGAGGCCTTCGGAACCGTCTTCACCATCGTGTCGATGGACAAGATCGGCACATCCGCCGTTCAGTCGCGTGCGACGGGGGGCGTTGCCTCGGGGACCTATCTCTTTGCCCTGCCGGGCAGCCCTTCGGCCTGCCGCGACGCATGGGACGAGATCCTGTCGAAACAGTTCGATTACCGGCACCGGCCCTGCAATTTCGTCGAGATCATGCCCCGGCTGGACGAACATCTGCGGCGAAAGTGATTTTTTTTGACGGATTTGGCCGGTTCGTGCGTAACACATTAACGATCGGCAAATTCGGGTGCATGTCGGAATCATTGCCGGCGACGCCCCAAGGAGCATACGGGACATGAGATTTCTGCGCCGCGCCCTGACGGGCGTCTTCATTCTTTCGCTCAGCCTCGCCATTGTTGCCTATGCGGGCAGCCTTGTCTTCGGTGCCGTGACCGACAGGATGAACGCCGAGCCGCGCAGCTTTCCCCAGCGCGAACAGGTGATCGCCGTCAACGTGGTCGAGCTGCAGCCGGGACGGATCGCCCCCGAGCTCAGTGTCTTTGGCGAGATCCGGTCCCGCAACACGGTGGGGATCCGCGGATCCGTCGGCGGCACAGTGGTTTACGTGTCCGACCAGTTGATCGAGGGCGGCCGCGTCGAGGCGGGCGAGGTTCTGTTGCGGGTCGATCCCGCCGATGCGCAGGCCGACCTGGCCCGGCGCGAGGCCGAACTGGCCGATGCCGTCGCCGCCGAACGCGACGCCGAACGCGACCTTCGTATTGCCCGTGACGATCTGATCGCGGCACAGGAACAGGCCGATCTTCGTGCGTCTGCCTTGCAGCGGCAGCGCGACCTGCAGGCCCGAGGTATCGGAACCGCCCCCGAACTCGAGGCCGCAGAACTGGCCGACAGCAGCGCCCGGCAGACGGTGCTGGCCCGTCGCAAGGCGGTGGCCCAGGCCGAGGCGCTGATCGACCAGAACGCGAACCGCACCACCCTTGCCCGGCTGAATGTCGAAGAGGCGCGCCGCACCCTCGAAGGAACCGAGATCATCGCGGCCTTTTCCGGTGTGCTGTCGAATGTCGATGTCGGCGTGGGCAGCCGCATCACCGCCAACGAACAGGTGGCGACTCTGGTGGACCCGGAGGTGCTTGAAGTCGCGCTGCGTGTGTCGACGGCGCAATACGCGACCTTGCTGGATGCCTCGGGCCTCCTTCGACCGCTCGACGTGTCGATCGGGCTGGATATCGAAGGGATCGACCTTCGGGTGCCCGGCCGGATCGTGCGTGAAAGCCCCACGGTGGGCGATGGCATGACGGGCCGTCTGATCTTTGCCGCGATTGACGGTGCGGCCGGTTTCCGCGCCGGCGACTTCGTGACTGTGACCGTGCGGGAGCCGCCAATCGACGGTATCGCGCGGCTGCCGGCCACGGCACTGGGCCCGGACGGGACGATCCTTGTCCTCGATGACGAAGACCGGCTTGAAGTTGCCACGGTCGAGCTGGTTCGGCGGCAGGGCGACGATATCCTTGTCCGCGCGCCCGAACTGGCGGGCCGCCTGGCCGTCGCGGCGCGCACGCCCCTGTTGGGCGCGGGGATCAAGGTCCGCCCGATCGGCGAAGGCGGAAGCGGTGAGACCGCATCGGCCCGGCCCGCCGCGATCCCCGAAATGGTCAAGCTGGACCCGGACCGGCGGGCCCGTCTGGTGGCCTATGTGGAAAGCAGCCCCGGCATGCCCGACGAGGCCAAGTCCCGCATCCTCGCCCAGCTGGAACAGGACGAAGTCCCGCTCGAGACTGTCAACCGGCTCGAATCCCGGATGGGGGGCTGATCCATGCGGCCTGACATCTCGCTTGGCATCCTGTCCTATTTCACCCGGCACCGGACGCTGGCCAATCTGACCCTTGTTCTGATGCTGGTGGCCGGTCTGCTGGCATTTCCCAACATGCGGGCGCAGTTCTTTCCCGATGTCGTGGTCGACTCGCTGTCGGTGTCGGTCCGATGGGATGGCGCGGGCGCAGAAGATGTCGACGAGGCCATCGTGCAGATCCTCGAACCCGCCCTTCTGGCGGTCGAGGGGGTTACCGGGTCGAATGCCCGGTCGACTGAGGGGCGGGCAAGCGTCTCGCTGGATTTCGAGCCGGGCTACGACATAGACCGGGCCGAAAAGGACGTGCAGCAGGCCGTCGATGCCATCGGAAACCTGCCCGAGGATGCCGAGGATCCCACGGTGCAGCGCGGCGGCTGGTCCGACCGGGTGACGGATGTGGTGCTGTCGGGGCCGGTCGATGTCGACCAGCTGGCCCGCTTTGCCGATACCCTGTCCGTCAGGCTGTTTTCCGAAGGTGTGACACAGGTCTCGGTCCAGGGGGTGGCGGCGCCCTCGACCATCGTCGAGGTGTCGTCCCTGTCGATCGTGCAACACGATATCGGCCTGTCGCAGATCGCCTCTGCCATCGGGCAGGAGGTCAATGCAGACCCTGCGGGCGATGCGGGCGACGCGCGGGTCAGGACCGGTGTTGCCAAGCGCGACGCGGATGCCATCGCCTCGATCGTCCTGCGTCAGAATGCGGACGGCTCGAACCTGACTGTCGGTGACATGGCAACGATCACGGTCGAGGGGGTCGACCGGGATCGCGCCTATTTCGTGGGGGCCGATCCGGCCGTCCAGTTGCGCGTGGACCGGTCCGCGCAGGGCGATGCCATCGGGATCGAGGAAACCGTCCGCGAGGTCGTTCGCGAATTCGAGGCGCAACTGCCGCAAGGCGTCAAGGTGGATCTGGTCAATTCGCGTGCCGATGCGATTTCGGGGCGGCTTGCGCTGTTGCTCGACAATGGTCTGGTCGGGCTCGGGCTGGTCGTGCTGCTGCTGTTCCTGTTCCTCAGCGCGCGCACGGCGTTCTGGGTCGCGTTGGGGATACCTGTCGCGATGTTGGCGGGGATCGCGATCATGTATGCCTTCGGGCTGACGCTGAACATGATCTCTTTGTTCGCGCTGATCCTGACATTGGGGATCGTCGTCGATGATGCGATCGTGGTGGGCGAACATGTCGATTTCCGAACGCGCCAACTGGGAGAGTCACCGGTGGTGGCCGCCGAAAACGGGGCCAAACGGATGTTCATGCCGGTCTTTTCGGCGACGCTGACCACGATCATCGCCTTTTACGGCCTCGTGATCATCGGCGGGCGGTTCGGTGATCTGATTTCGGACATCCCGTTCACCGTGATCGCGATCCTGATCGCGAGCCTTGTCGAATGCTTCCTGATCCTGCCCAACCACCTGAGCCATGCCATGGCGCACCAGGTCCGGGAAAAGTGGTATGACTGGCCCTCGCGGCAGGTGAACCGGGGCTTTTCCTGGATCCGGGACCGGCTGTTCAAGCCGCTGATGTCCTTTGTCCTTGTCATGCGGTATCCGATGATCGGTCTGGCGCTGTTGGCGCTTGCCAGCCAGGTCACGCTGTTCGTGCGGGGCGATGTGCAGTGGCGTTTCTTCTCTTCGCCGGAACAGGGGTCGGTGACCGGCAATTTCTCGATGCTGCCCTCGGCCACGCGGGATGACAGCCTCGAGATGATGCGCCTGATGCAGCAGGCGGCCGAGGATCTGGGCGCCCGGCTGGAAGAAGAACATGGCGCGAACCCGATCGACTTCGCGATCGCCGAGATCGGGGGCAATTCGGGCCGCGGTCTTGCCGGCGCCGACACGAAGGAACCGTACCAGCTTGGCGCGATCACCATTTCGCTGATCGACGCGGATGCGCGGCCCTATACCTCGGGCGAATTCGTCACCCAGCTTCAGCAAGGAATCGAGATGCACCCGCTGGCCGAGACGGTCAGTTTCCGCAGCTGGGGCAGCGGACCGGGCGGCGACGATATCGACGTGCAGATCTTCGGCGCCGATGCCGACACCCTCAAGCGCGCGGCAGAGGCTCTCAAGTCCGAACTTGGCGTCTTTGCCGAGGTGTCGGGGGCCGAGGACACCCTGGCCTACGACAAGGACGAACTGATCCTCGAATTGACCCCCCAAGGCCAGGCTCTGGGCTTCACCATCGACGAGTTGGGGCGCACCCTGCGCAGCCGGCTGAACGGCGTGGAAGCGGCCAGCTACCCCGTGGGCGCGCGGTCGGCCACCGTCCGGGTCGAGCTGCCCGATGACGAACTGACGGCCGATTTCCTTGACCGGACGCTGATGCGCGCAGCGAGCGGCCAATACGTGCCGCTGGCCGATATCGTCTCTGTCAGCCGCGAGCAGGGCTTTTCCACCATCCGCCGCGAGAACGGGATCCAGCTGATCTCGGTGACGGCGGGTCTTGACGACGAGGACGCGGCCCGCGCGACAGAAATCATGGAAAGCATTTCGGGCGACATCCTGCCCCGGCTGGAATCCGATTTCGGCGTCGAGACCCGGATGTCGGGCTTGAGTGAACAGGAGAACGACTTCCTCAACGACGCGCTGCGCGGCCTGATCCTGTGCCTAGTGGGGATCTACCTTGTCCTTGCCTGGATCTTCGCCAGTTGGACCCGGCCCCTTGTCGTGATGGCGATCATTCCCTTCGGCCTCGTGGGCACGATCTTCGGCCATTACATGTGGGATGTGCCCTTGTCGCTGTTCACGGTCGTGGGGCTGATCGGGATGGTGGGCATCATCATCAACGATTCCATCGTGCTGGTGACGACGGTCGACGAATATGCCGAGAACCGTGGCCTGAGACCGGCGATAATCGACGCGGCCGCCGACAGGCTGCGCCCGGTCTTCCTGACCACGGCGACGACGGTCCTTGGCCTCGCGCCCCTGCTTTACGAAGGCTCGACACAGGCTGAGTTTCTCAAGCCCACGGTCATCACCCTGGTCTACGGCCTGGGCTTCGGGATGGTCCTTGTCCTGATGATCGTGCCCTCGCTTCTGGCGATGCAGGAAGACTGGGCCCGGGCCGTTTCGGCGACCCGCCGGGCGATCGGCGCGCCGTCGCGGCGCATCCGGGGGCTGACACGTCTGGCGCTCTTGTGGTCGGGGGCCGCTTTCGCCGCACTCGTCCTGCCGGTCCTGATCAACGGAGAGGCCTGGCCCGTCGTGGCAGAGCGGCTGCCGGCGCTTGGCTTTGGTTTCGGGCCGGCTCTGGGCGCCTATCTCGGGCTTGTGCTGGTGGGGATCGTGGCGATCTACATGGTGGGCGGGGCGCTTGGCCGCCGGACGGCCCGCACTTAACCGGTGCAGCCCCGGATATCGACGGCGCGGCCCTCGGTCAGCACGGTGAACCGCAGGGCAGATCGGTCGATCGTCATGCTGCCACCTTCGACGTGGATCATCTCGGCCTGCGCCACCAGCGTGCCGCCCGATCTCTGAACCTCGGGCTCGGAGACCCAGATCAGGGGGTCGCCCGCCTCGATCACGACCTCTTCGCCGGGGCCGATGGCGGGCAGGCCCAGCGTCGCGGTGATCGCCATGCCGCGGCCGGTCGGTGCGATGTCACAGCGCACGCCGCCCACCCCCGCCTCGGCCGAGGTCATGGGCCTGTCGATCAGGGCCGCGACGATCGCCGGATGCCTGTGGCTTTCTTCCGGCAGCGCCGCGTCAAAGGTCAGCTGGACCGGGACACAGACGTTTTCGCAGACCCCGATCTCGACCTGACCGGCCAGACGGGTCGGTGGCCCCGCCTCGTCGCGAAGGATCTCGACCGGCAGGACGACCTCGTCGCTGTAGCCGATGGATCGCATCCCCGCCTGGTCGAAAACCTCGGGCACCGGCCAGTGATAGCGCACGCCGGACACGTTCTGCGACCCCGACCAGCCGAAAAGCGGCGGGATGCCGCCGTCGCCGGGGGCGCGCCAATAGGTCTTCCAGCCGGGCGCCAGCGTGAAGCGGAAGCCGACCATGAGGTTTCCGTTCTGCAACTCCCATCCCGGCAGAATGTCGAGCCGGGCCAATGTGTCCGGCATCTCCTCGGCGAGGGCGGGGGGCGCGGCGGCAAGGGCCGCGGCAAGGGCGAATGTCCTGATCATCTGCCTGATGTCGTCATTCGCAGGCTGAAATGGAAGTCACGTCTGTGCGAGACCGTGGCAGTCGCCCCCTTGCACGTGGCCCCGAGGCATCACATCATCGGCACATGAGTCAGACCATGTCCGATCTCAGCGGAAAGTTCCTGATCGCGATGCCGGGAATGGGCGATCCCCGTTTTTCGCAAAGCGTCGTCTATGTCTGCGCGCATTCCGAAGATGGCGCGATGGGGCTGATCGTGAACAAGCCCACGCCCGAAGTGCGGTTTTCCGATCTTCTGACCCAGCTCGAGATCGATCCGCAGCCCGGCATGCGGGACATCCGGGTGCATTTCGGTGGCCCGGTCGAGAATTCCCGCGGTTTCGTGCTGCATTCGGCCGACTACACGTCCGGGGACTCGACGCTTCTCGTCAATGACCAGATGGGGCTGACGGCCACGCTCGATGTGCTGGAAGAAATCGCGCAGGGACGGGGGCCGAAATCCTCGTTCCTGGCGTTGGGCTATTCGGGCTGGGGTCCCGGGCAACTGGAATCCGAGATTGCGCAGAATGGCTGGCTGACCTCGGATGCGCGGTCGGACATCATCTTCGGGCGCGCGAACGAACACAAATGGATGGCGGCGGTCAAATCTCTTGGCATCGACCCGGTCTCGCTTTCGGCGACATCGGGCCGCGCCTGAGCCTAGCCCGCCTCGGCCCCGATCAGCGCCGCAATCAGTGCGCGCGCCTCGGGGGCGGCCCAGTCGGCCTCGCCCTGAAGGCGGGCGATCTCCTGGCCCGTGGGGTCGAGGATCACCGTCACCGGAAGGCCCAGAACCCCGAAATCGCGGGCAAGGGCCTGCCCCGGATCACGATGAAGCGGCAGGTTCGTGACGCCGATATCCTCGAAGAAGGCCTGCATCGCGGGCACGGCATTGCGGCCCGTCGCGATCGTGACGACCTCGAATGTGTCGCCGCCGAAGACGTCCTGAAGCGTGGCAAGCTGCGGCATCTCTTCGCGGCAGGGGGCGCACCATGTGGCCCAGAAATTGACCAGCGTGTATTTTCCCTCAAATGCCGCAAGCGTCATGTCGCCCCCGTCCTGCGAGGTGAAGGCCGTGTCCGACCCGGGCGCCGTGGCAAGGCGCAGCTTGGCCATGTCGCCCTGGCGCAACGGCTCAAGCGCAGAGACGTCGGATCCTGCGGGGCTTTCCCCTGACCCCAAGGCCAAGTATAGCCCACCGGCAAGCCCGATTGCTGCGGCGACGGTCAGTATGACGGCTTTCATCATTGGATCACCTATCGGATACGGGACGACATGTCGGACAATTCGAACGCGAATGCAATGTGGGGCGGCCGGTTCGGGACGGGTCCCGACGCGATCATGGAGGCGATCAACGCCTCGATCGGTTTCGACAGGCGTCTGGCAGAACAGGACATCGCGGGCTCCCGGGCACATGCGGCGATGCTTGCCGCTCAAGATATCATCTCAGAAAGGGACGCCGAGGCGATTCGGGAAGGGCTGCTCACAGTGTTGTCAGAAATCGAAGGCGGCGATTTCGCGTTCTCGACCGCACTGGAAGACATCCACATGAATGTGGAAGCCCGCCTGAAGGAGATCATCGGCGAGCCTGCCGGCCGTCTGCATACCGCGCGCAGCCGCAATGACCAGGTGGCGACCGATTTCCGGCTCTGGGTGCGCGATCAGTGCGATGCGGCGATTTCGGGCATCACCGCGCTGATGCAGGCGCTGCTGTGTCAGGCCGAAGCCGGGGCCGATTGGGTCATGCCGGGCTTTACCCACCTTCAGGTGGCGCAGCCCGTGACCTGGGGCCATCACATGCTGGCCTATGTCGAGATGCTGTCCCGCGACCGGTCCCGGTTCGAGGATGCGCGCGCGCGGATGAACGAATGCCCCCTGGGTGCGGCGGCCCTTGCCGGCACGTCCTTTCCGATCGACCGCGAGATGACGGCCCGCGCACTGGGTTTCGACGGGCCGATGGCCAATTCGCTCGATGCCGTGTCGGACCGCGATTTCGCGCTGGAATTTCTGGCCGCCAGTTCGATCTGCGCCATGCATCTGAGCCGGCTTGCCGAAGAACTGGTGATCTGGTCCTCGGCGCAGTTCCGGTTCGTCAAGATGTCGGACCGCTGGTCGACAGGGTCCTCGATCATGCCGCAAAAGCGCAACCCCGACGCGGCGGAGCTGATCCGGGCCAAGATCGGCCGCATCTTCGGCGCCAATGTCGCGCTGATGACAGTGATGAAGGGCCTTCCGCTGGCCTATTCCAAGGACATGCAGGAAGACAAGGAACAGGTCTTCGACGCCGCCGACAACCTGATGCTGGCGCTGGCCGCGATGGCGGGCATGGCGGGCGACATGGCGCCGCAGCGCGAGGCGATGGCCGCCTCGGCCGGCACCGGCTTTTCCACGGCGACGGACCTCGCCGATTGGCTGGTGCGGGAGTTGGGTCTGCCGTTCCGCGACGCGCATCACGTGACCGGAAGCCTTGTGTCGATGGCCGAGGGAAAAGGATGCGACCTGCCGGATCTGAGCCTTGCCGACATGCAATCGGTCCATGCCGGCATTACCGACGCGGTGTTCGACGTGCTGGGGGTGGACAATTCGGTGGCAAGCCGCATCTCCTATGGAGGAACGGCGCCCCAGCGGGTGCGCGAACAGATTGCCCGGTGGAAGGCTGCCCTGAGTTGATGCGAAAGCTCGCCCTCATCGTGATGCTTGGACTGGTGGCTGCCTGCGGCGCGGACGGCCCGCCCAGCGTTCCGGGCGGCTCTCCCCTGACGGACGAGGTGTTCTGATGTCGCCCCTGCGGATGCTCTATCTCGCGCTTGCGGTCTGGGGCACGATCCACCCGATGTATTACTTTCTGGGCTACATGCGGGCCGAAGGCACGGGCCTCGGCGGGCTGATCGACGCGTGGTATGTCAACTGGTCGACGACCGGGCTGACATGGGATCTGACGATCGCGGCAATCACGCTGACGATCTGGATCCTGGCCGAGACATTCACCCGCAGGAACTGGTCCGCGCTGATCGCGATTCCCGCGACCTATTGCATCGGGGTCAGCTGCGGGTTGCCGCTTTACCTCTTTCTTCGGACAAGGCCGGCCAAGGCCTAGCATTGTTTCCGATCAGGGCTGTCGACCAGCGGTTTTCGGGAAATTGTTTCCTTGTCGCCCCATTCTTGCCCGAATGACGGTCGAGAAATCCGGCATGAGGTGATCATGCCAGAGGAGCGCCAAGGATGACGAGCCCGACAAAGCCCAGCGAGACCGTGAAGAAGGTCCTTCTTGCCGATCCTCCGCCCCCGCCCGAGCCGAAACCCGATCTCGTCGCCGCCGCCGCCAAACAAACCGGCGTCAGTCCATTCACCCAGTTGTATCAGATGATCCGGCTGCGCTACGGGGCGAACAGGATCAGGTTCAATGAGTATTACGACATGCGTCTGTTTGACCCGGTCAAGAACATGGCTGCAAAACGCGAATTCGTTGGTCGGACGGCTTGCCTTTCACTGAACAAGAGGCTGCGCCACCCCGACGTGGACTCTCAGGAACTCGTCATTCTATGGCGCAAGGCGCTTGCCGAGGCGTATTTCAGGTCCAAGGGATTGCCAGCGACGACAACGCAGGCGTCGATCGGCCTTTCCGGTCAGATTTCAAGTATCCCCAACCTTGACGGGGCCGAGGGCGTGATGGACTTCCTGCGCAACGATGCGGTTTTCCCGCTCTTCGCCAAGCCCGACGCGGGCTCTCGCAGTGTCGGCTCGGCCCGGATCGACAGCCTTGATCCCGCGACCGACACCCTGATCATCGGCAATGGCAAACTCATCAAGGTGGCCGATTTCGCCCGCGAGATCGTGGAGGATTATTCCGACGGCTTCGTCTTCCAGCATGTGGTCGATCAACACCCTGAAGCGACGCGCATCGCGGGGAAGGCGGTGGGCACTGTCCGGGTCGTCACGGTCCATGACGGGGAACAGGCCAATGTCCTTTACGCCTTGTGGAAACTGCCGGCGCCCAAAGCCATGTCGGACAATTTCTGGCAGGATGGCAGCCTTCTGGCCGCGCTGGATTCGGAGACCGGGACGATCCGCACCGTGCGTCGCGGCACCGGCATAAGACAGGAGGTGCTCGACACCCATCCCGCAACCGGCGCGTCCTTCGACGGGGCGGCCATCCCGATGTGGGACAAGGTGACAGGCCTTGCCACCGCCGCGCACGAGACGCTTCCAAGGATCGGGATCCTCGGCTTTGACATCGCTCTGGGAAAGGACGGACCGTTGATCGTGGAATGCAACACCAACCCGTTCCACACCCTCTACCAGATCGCCGAAGGGCGCGGCATCTATTGCAAGGATCTGCGCCCCCGGATCGAACAGGTCGCGCGTCGTTTCGAAGGGGCCGATCCGGCCCATGCGTGACGCTTTCACGCTTGGGTTTCCCGGCTGACATGGTGTATCCCCGCCGAAGCCATTCGTCGGGGGTTTCTATTGGATCACTTTCTCTACCGTGACGGCCATCTGATGGCCGAAAATGTCCCGCTTGCCCGGATCGCGGCCGAGGTGGGGACCCCCGTCTATGTCTATTCGGCAGCGACCCTCCTGCGGCATTTCCGGCTTTTCGACGAGGCGCTGGCAGGCATGGAGCACCTTGTCTGTTTCGCGATGAAATCCCTTTCAAACCAGGCGGTGCTCAAGCTTCTGGGCGATGCGGGCGCGGGGATGGACGTGGTGTCGGCCGGCGAATACCTGCGCGCGAAAGCTGCCGGCGTGCCGGGCGACAGGATCGTCTTTTCCGGCGTCGGCAAGACCCGAGAAGAGATGCGCATCGCGCTGGAGGGCGGGATCCGGCAGTTCAACGTCGAAAGCGAACCCGAGATGGAGGCCTTGTCCGAGGTCGCCACCGCGCTGGGTGTCGTGGCGCCCATCACCGTGCGGGTGAACCCGGACGTGGACGCCCGCACCCACGCCAAGATCGCGACCGGCAAGTCGGAGAACAAGTTCGGCATCCCCATCAGCCGCGCGCGCGAGGTCTATGCCCATGCCGCGCGCCTGCCGGGGATCAAGGCCATCGGCATCGACGTGCATATCGGCAGCCAGCTGACCGAGCTCGAGCCCTTCGAGGCGGCCTATCGCAAGGTCGCCGACCTGACCGAGGCGCTGCGCGCCGACGGGCACGAGATCACCCGGCTCGACCTCGGTGGCGGGCTGGGCATCCCCTATACCCGCGACAATCAGGCCCCGCCTCTGCCGCTGGATTACGGTGATGTGATCCGCAAGACCGTCGGCCACCTCGGCTGCGAGATCGAGATCGAGCCGGGGCGCCTTATCGCCGGTAATGCCGGCATCCTTCTGGCGCAGGTGATCTACGTCAAATCGGGCGAGGATCGCGATTTCCTGATCCTCGATGCGGCGATGAACGACCTGATCCGCCCCGCCATGTACGAGGCGCATCACGATATCGTTCCGGTGATCGAGCCTGCCGCGGGGGCAGCGCCCCATGTCTATGACATCGTGGGCCCGGTCTGCGAATCGGGGGACACCTTCGCCAGGGGCCGGTCGATGCCACATCTTGCGCCGGGTAACCTTGTCGCCTTCCGGTCGTCGGGGGCCTATGGCGCGGTCATGGCCAGCGAATACAATTCGCGCCCTCTGGTGCCGGAAGTGCTGGTCAGCGGCGATCAATTCGCGGTTATCCGCCCGCGGCCGACCTATGAAGAAATGATTTCGCGCGATACGGTTCCCGAATGGGTCTGACACTCTATGTTAGGGTCCATGAAACGGGAGAGTCGCTCTGTCTCTTACGCCACTGGATAAACGCCCCGACCTGAGCCACCTTGATCGGCCGATAAGGCTGACCCGTTACGGCATGGTCGCCGAGCAGGTCGTGCGCGGCTTCTGGCCACTGTGGTCGATTCTTGCCATCGGTCTCGCGCTTCTGCTGACCGGATGGGTCGGCGCAATGACCTCTGCTTGGCGGATCGGGCTGGGTCTGGTCTGGCTTGCCGCGATCGTGATTGCGGCGGGCTACGGGTTTCGGCGGTTTCGCCTGCCCGGATGGGCCGAGGCCGAGGCCCGGGTCGATGCCCGCCTGCCGGGCCGTCCCATCGCCGCGCTTCAGGACACGCTCGCCGTGGGTGAGGGCGATGGCGCGTCCCGCGCCGTTTGGGAGGCGCATCTGTCGCGCATGGCGGCGCGCAGCCGCGAGGCCCGTGCGGTCGAGCCCGACCTGAAGGTCGCATCCCGCGACCCGTTCGGCCTGCGCTACATCGCGCTTCTGCTTCTGTCGGCGGCGTTTCTGTTCGGAGCCCTCTGGCGGGTGCCCGATCTCGGCGTGGCGGCCCCGGAGGCCGGCCAGCAAATCGCCACGGGCCCCGTCTGGGAGGGCTGGGTCGAGCCACCCTCCTATACCGGGCGTCCGTCGATGTATCTGGCCGATATTCCCGAGGGCCTTCTGGTGGCGCCGCAGGGAAGCCGTATCACGATCCGCATCTATGGCGAAGAGAGCGGTCTGACCATCGCGGAGACCGTTTCCGGCGATACGCCGGAACCTGCCGGCGAGGACGGATCGCAACCCCCCATCACCGTTGCCCAAAGCGGAACCCTTGCCATCGAAGGCGAGGGCGGAGCCGCCTGGGACATTCGCATGATCGAAGATGCGGCCCCCGTGGTTGCCGTGACCGCGCCTGTCGAGGCCGACGCGATGGGGGAAATGGCCCTGCCGTTCGAGGCCAGCGACGATTACGCCGTGATGACCGGTCAGGCCGAGATTGCGCTCGATGTCGACGAGGTGGACCGTGTTCATGGGCTTGCCATCGACCCCGAAGACAGGGATCCGGTCATCGTCGACCTGCCGATGCCGTTTTCGGGCGACCGCGATGAATTCACCGAAACGTTGATCGACGATTTCAGCGAGCATCCCTTTGCCAACCTTCCCGTCACCGTGACACTCAGCGTGCGCGATGGCGAGGGGCAGGTCGGCACGTCGGTGCCCGAAGAGATGATCCTGCCGGGGCGGCGGTTCTTCCAGCCCATCGCGCGGGCGGTGATCGAACAGCGCCGCGACCTTTTGTGGTCGCGCGAGAATGGCCGCCGTGTCTGGCAGATGCTGAGCGCGGTCGCCCACGAGCCCGAGGAGTTCTTCCCCAACGAGACGACCTATCTGCGGCTGGATTTCACCCTGCGCCGGCTGGACGAGATGCTGCGCGCGGGCCCCATGTCGGATGACGACGTGGCCGAGATCACGCAGGCCCTTTGGGATCTGGCGATCCAGCTTGAGGAAGGCACGCTCGCAGATGCACGCGAGCGGCTGCGCCGCGCGCAGGACCGGCTTGCCGAGGCGATGCGCAATGGCGCCTCCGACGAAGAAATCGCGGAGCTGATGAACGAGCTGCGCGACGCGATGAACGATTACATGCGCATGCTCGCCGAACAGGCCGAGCCGCAGGGCGACGGCACCGATCAGCCGCAGACATCCGAAAACTCGATGGAAATCGGCCAGGACGAGTTGCAGGCGCTTCTCGACCGGATCCAGGAGTTGATGGAACAGGGGCGCATGGCCGAGGCGCAGGAGCTGATGGAACAGCTCAACCAGATGATGGAGAACCTTCAGGTCACGGAGGGCGAGGGCCAGGGCGGACAGCAAAGCCCCGGTCAGCAATCCATGCAGGACCTGGCCGAGACACTGCGTGATCAGCAGCAGCTATCGGATGAATCGTTCCGCGAATTGCAGGAGCAGTTCAACGGCCAGCCCCAGCAGGGCGAACAGGGCCAGCAGGGTCAGCCCGGCCAGCAGCCGCAGGGCGGCCAGCAGGGCGAAGGGCAAAGCCCCGGCAACAACCCCTCGGGCGAGGGTCAGCAATCCGACGACGGTCAGGGTGGCGAAGCCGACCCCGAAGGCAGCCTTGCCGACCGGCAGCAGGCCCTGCGCGACGAGCTGGAGCGTCAGAGGGGTAACCTGCCCGCGCTGGGCGGAGACGAGGCCGAGGCCGCCCGTGATGCGCTGGGCCGGGCCGAGGGCGCGATGGACAATGCCGAAGATGCCCTGCGCGAGGGCGATCTGGCCGAGGCGATCGACCAGCAGGCCGAGGCGATGAACGCGCTGCGCGACGGGATGCGCAGCCTCGGCGAGGCGCTGGCCGAAAACCAGAGCAACGAGCCGGGCCAGGGCCAGCAGGAAGGCCGCGCCGAGGGCGAGGCGGACCCGTCCCGCCGCGACCCGCTGGGTCGGCAGATGGGCGAAAACGGCCAGTTCGGAACCGAGGAGAGCCTTCTTCAGGGCAGCGACATCTATCGCCGAGCCGAAGAAATCCTCGACGAGATCCGCCGCCGCGCGGGCGAACAGGAACGCCCCGAGGCCGAACTGGATTACCTCAGGCGTCTCTTGGAGCGGTTCTAGAGCCGAGGGACGACGTCAGTTGCCGCCGCCCGCCGGTTCGTCCGATCCTGCAAGGCTGTCGACCAGTCCCTGAATCGTGCGATCAAGCCAGATCCGCACCCTGTCGGCTGTGTCGACATAGGCCTCGAGCGGCCCGGCAAGGGCCGGAACACGCTCGGCCAGTTGCGGCGCATAGAGATAGGCCAGCAGAAGGATCGTCGCGATCACCAGCATCAGGCTGAACCCGTAACGAAACCCCTTTCGGCGTTGCACTTCGGGTTCCGGGGCTGGCCTGTCCTGCCCGATCTCGCGCTCTGATTCCGAACGCAGGCTTGAATTGATCTCGTCGATATCGGGCAGCAATTCCTTGCGGCTGCCTGATTGCGACGTGACCGCGGCGCCGATGGCCGGGGCGGCCTCGCCCCGCATCCGGGCCATGCGCCGTCGCGCCTCTTCGGCAAGCTGCTCTTCGCGGTCGACGGGTGCGTCAAGGCCCAGATCGGGCTGGCTTTCGAGGGAGTCCGCCTCGGCACGGCGCTGCGCCTCTTCGCGTTCGGCCTCTTCACGCAGGATGCGGGAAATCTCGGGCGACAGCTCGCGGCGTTGCGGCCCCCCCTCCTTTTCCGCCTTCTGCGGCGGGGGATCGTCGGGGGCGTCTTCTTCGGCCGGTTCGTCAGGCACGGGCTCAGGCTCAGGTTCTGGCTCGGGTTCGGGCTGAGGCTCCGGTTCCGGTTCGGGCGCAGGTTCTGGCTCGGGCCGACGCGCGGGTTCCGGGTCGGGTGCGGGTCTGCGGGGAGCCGGTTCGCCAGCCTCTTCGGCGACGGATGCGCCGGGGCTTTCGAACCAGGTATGGCCGCAATTGGAACACTGGACATCCCGACCCGCGGCCGGGATGACATCATCGGCGACTTCGTACTGGGCACCGCAATTCGGACAGATAAGTCGCATCACGACGGTCCTTTGCCTGTATACGTGGCTGTCTGCTTTTTCCAAAGTCCTAGCAGGTGGGCAGACTCACGCCAAGTTTCGCGGCCTCTTTCAAGCGCTTCGATTGAAACCTGTGGCAGATTTGGGCAAAGAGAGTCAGCAACCACGAGGGGCGACCGGGTGATCGAACTAAGGGACGTGGCCTATACCTATGGCCGGGGCGAGCTGTTTGCCGGTATCAACCTTACCCTCGCGCCGGGGTCGTTCCATTTTCTGACCGGCCCTTCGGGTGCCGGCAAGACGACATTTCTCAAGCTGTGCTACGGGGAGCTGATCTCGACACACGGGACCGTCTCCCTGTTCGGCAAGGATGTGCGCGACATGAGCCGTGATGACGTGGCCTTGTCTCGGCGCCGGATCGGTGTGGTCCACCAGGATTGCCAGTTCCTCGACCACCTGCCCGTTTCGGAAAACGTGGCGCTGCCGCTGACCGCCGCGGGCCGGCATTCCGAGATCGAGCCGAACCTGTCGGACCTTCTGGGTTGGGTCGGGCTGAGCGGTCAGGCCGCGCAGCGCCCGCCGCAACTGTCGGGGGGCGAACGGCAGAGGGCGGCCCTGGCGCGCGCGGTCATCACCTCTCCGGACGTGATCATCGCGGACGAGCCCACAGGCAACATCGACTGGGAGATGTCGCAAAGGCTTCTGACGCTGCTGGTCGAGTTGAACAGGATGGGCAAGGCGGTGATGGTCGCGACCCATGACCTCAACCTTATTCGCGCGGCCAAGGCGCAGGTCCAGGCCCGTGTCCTGCGGCTGAAGGACCGGCAATTGCTGGCAGCGGGGGCGGATCTGTGACGGGCCGGCTGTCTTCCGCGATCGCGCTGATCGCCGGCGACAGGGAGGCCGACCGTGTCGTGCCGCCCACCGGGTTTACCGCGACGCTGACCGTCTTCACCGCGGGCGCGATGGCGTTTCTGGCGGTCTTTGCCCTGGCCCTCAGCCTTGCGACCGACCGCCTGGCGGATCGCTGGGCGGCGGAACTCGCCCGCACCTCGACCCTGCGCATCTCGGCCCCGCCCGGCCAGCTTGCGCCCCAGACCGAGGCCGCACTTCGGATGCTGGAGACGACGCCCGGCGTGGCCAGTGCGCGCGCGCTGACCACTGAGGAGCAGCGCGATCTGCTGACCCCGTGGTTCGGCGCCGAATTGCCGCTTGAGACGCTGCCCATCCCCCAGTTGATCGAGATCGTCGAAGAGGGCGACGGCTATGACCAGACGGGCCTGCGCGCCCGGCTTCAGGCCGAGGTGCCGGGCGCCGTGCTCGACGATCACACCCGGTGGCGGGAGCCGCTGGTCGAGGCAGCCTCGCGGCTGCGCGGGCTTGGCATCGTGTCGCTGATCCTGATCGGGGGGGCCACGGCCGCAATGATCACGCTGGCCGCTCAGGCGGCCCTTGCCGCCAATGCACAGGTGATCCGGGTCCTGCGCCTCGTTGGCGCGCAGGACGCCTATATCGCGCGGGCCTTCGTGCGCCGGTTTACCCTGCGCGCGCTCACCGGAGCCGCGATCGGGATGCTGGCGGGCCTTGTCGGAATTTTGCTCCTGCCTCGGACCGATGTGGCGGGGGGCTTTCTCACCGGCCTTGGTTTTCAGGGCGCGGGCTGGCTGCTGCCGCTGCTGATCCCGCCGCTGGCGGCGGTCGTCGCCTTTTTTGCCACCCGTTCGGCCGCGCTGCGCAGCCTGAAGGAACAATCATGACCCGCAGGCAGGGACCGGCCCGATGAGAGACGCGATCCAGTGGCTCAGATCCCTCGTCTTCGTGGGGCAGGTCTATTTCATGATGCTGCCCATCGCCCTGGTCTTTCTGCCCTGGGCGCTGTTCAGCCGGAGGGGCGCGATCCGCGCCTGCCACGCCTGGGTCGACTGGGTCCGCTGGAGTGCGCGCTGGATGGTCGGCATCCGCACCGAAGTGCGCGGCACGCCACCCACCGACGAGGTTCTGATCGCGGCCAAGCATCAATCCTTCCTCGACATCATCATGATCTACAGCGCGGTGCCCGCCGGCAAGTTCATCATGAAAAAAGAGCTTCTGCGCGCCCCGATCCTTGGCCAATACGCGCTGATGATCGGATGTGTGCCGGTCGACCGGGGCAAGCGGACTCAGGCGATCCACAAGATGGTGCGCGATGTCCGGGCGGGCCGCGCCGCGCCGGGACAGCTGATCATCTATCCCCAGGGCACCCGGATCGCACCGGGCGTCAAGGCGCCCTACAAGGTGGGGGCCGGGGTTCTGTATTCCGAACTGGGACAGGATTGCGTGCCTGTGGCCTGCAATGTGGGCCTGTTCTGGCCCAAGCGCGGGATCATGCGGAAACCGGGAACCGCGGTGGTCGAGTTTCTGCCCCGGATCACTGCCGGAAAGCCGGTGGCCGAGTTCATGCGGGAGCTTGAACAGGCCGTCGAGACCCGGTCCAATGACCTCATGGAAGAGGCGGGATTCTCCGCCAAGGCCTGAGCCGGCTGCCATCGGGCAACCAAAGGAGGCGAGCACATGCGCAATATCATGGATGTATCGGAACTTGATGCGATCTACGGACCCGCCTCGTCGGGCGCGGTCACCAAGGTCGTGGATCGGCTGGTCCCGCTTTATCGCGACTGGATCGCCGCTGCGCGTTTCTGCGTTCTGACCACGGTGGGCCCCGAGGGCACGGACGGCTCGCCCCGGGGGGAGGATGGCCCGGTTGTCCGGATCATCGACGACAAGACCCTGCACATGCCCGATTGGCGCGGCAACAACCGGCTCGATTCGCTGCGCAATGTCGTGCGGGATGGCCGGGTCAGCCTGATGCTGATGGTGCCGGGGTCAGAGACGGTGATCCGGGTCAACGGAACCGCCACGTTGACCGCCGATCCCGAGGTGACCCAAAGCTTTGAACAAAGGGGCCGTCAGCCGAAGACGGTGATCGTCGTGACCGTCCGCGAGGCCTATTTCCAATGCGCCAAGTCGATCATGCGGGCGGGGCTGTGGTCGCGCGATGACAGTGCTGGCCTGCCGACGGCGGGTCAGTTCCTGCGCGACAGGGATGCGGCGTTCGACGCCGAAACCTATGACGCCACCTATCCCGACGAGGCCCGCGAACGGATGTGGTGATCCCCTGACGGGGGATCAGGCAGCAAGCCCCTTTGACCCGAGGCCCAGATATTTCCTGCGGCGGTTCTCGCGCAGGGCCTTGGCATCCATCTGGCTCATCTCGCCCAACGCGGCCGAGATCGCCTTGCCCACATCTCCGATGGCCTTTGCCGGATCGCGATGAGCGCCGCCCAGCGGCTCGGCCACGACCTTGTCGCAGATGGCCAATTCCTTCAGATGCTGGGCCGTCAGACGCAGGGCCTCGGCCGCTTCGCGCATCTTTTCGGCATCCTTCCACAGGATCGAGGCGCAGCCTTCGGGCGAGATCACCGAATAGATCGAATGTTCGAGCATGATCACCCGGTTGGCCGTGGCAAAGGCGACCGCACCGCCCGATCCGCCCTCGCCGATGACGACGCTGACCAGAGGCACGTTCAGCGACAGGCATTTCTCGGTCGACCGGGCGATGGCCTCGGACTGGCCCCGCTCTTCTGCGCCCTTGCCGGGATAGGCGCCGGGCGTGTCGACAAGCGTGATGACCGGAATGCCGAACCTGTCGGCCAGGTCCATCAGTCGGATCGCCTTGCGATAGCCTTCGGGGCGGGCCATGCCGAAATTATGTTCGATCCGGCTCTTGGTGTCGTTGCCCTTTTCGTGGCCGATGACCATCACCGGCTGGTCATCCAGCCGCGCCAGACCGCCCATGACCGACAGGTCATCGGCAAAGTTCCGATCCCCGGCCAGAGGCGTGAATTCGGTGAACAGCGCATCGATGTAATCGCGGCAATGGGGCCTGTCGGGATGGCGCGCGACCTGGCATTTGCGCCACGCGCTCAGGTCGGAATACAGGCTCTTGAGAAGATCGGCGGCCTTCCTGTCGAGGGCGGCGGCCTCCTTCTCGATATCCATGTCCTCGTTCGTGTGGGCCAGGGCGCGGAGCTCCTCTGCCTTGCCCTCGATCTCGGCAAGGGCTTTCTCGAATTCGAGGTAATTGGTCATCCGGCCTGTCTCCGCTGCAATACGGGCTGATATAAGGGTGCCGGGACGGTGGTTGCAATGCTCGTGGCCCAAGGTCAACGGGCGAAACACGCCTGCGGCAGGCCCGAACGAAAAACGCCGCCCCTCGGGGCGGCGTTCTCGTCTCGGTGCGCGGGGATCAGAGCGTCAGGCCCGCATACTTGTTCTTGAACTTCGACACGCGGCCGCCGGTATCAAGCAGGCGGGTGCCGCCACCCGTCCAGGCCGGGTGCGAGCTGGGGTCGATCTCGAGCGACATGGTGTCACCCTCGGAGCCCCAGGTGGATTTCATCTGCACCACGGTGCCATCGGTCATCTTGACGTCGATGATGTGGTATTCGGGATGGATGCCGTCTTTCATCTCGTCTCTCCTCAGGCTTTGGCCCCGGCCGTATCGGCCTTGGGCTTGTAATTCGACACCTCTGCGATCCGGGCCGACTTGCCGCGGCGCGAGCGCAGGTAATAGAGCTTGGCCCGGCGGACACGGCCGCGGCGGACAACCTCGATATATTCGATATTGGTCGAAAAGAGCGGAAAGACACGCTCCACACCTTCGCCGAAGGAAATCTTGCGAACGGTGAACGACCCGGCAATGCCTGCGCCGTTCTTGCGGCTGATGCAGACGCCTTCGTAGTTCTGGACCCGGGTGCGTGTGCCCTCGGTCACCTTGTATCCGACGCGAATGGTGTCGCCGGCCTTGAAATCGGGAATGGACTTCCCGAGGGAGGCGATCTGTTCCGCCTCCAGCTGTGCGATCAGATCCATCTGATCTACTCCTTATCCGTCGCGGTTTTCCCGCGGATGATGTCTGATCCGGGATCTGGCCCGGACCGCTCTTCTTTGCTTTGGTGCGAAATGCCCCGCACATGACCAGACAACCGAGTCGCCCCCGGCCGCCTGAGATGGAGCCGTATAGGCCGCGCATCCTTTTCGATCAAGGAGGAATCGCCGCGCGGTAGCCATGCTTTGGCCAAACGCGGAGGGTTGCGCGCTCAGTCCTTCTTCGCGGTCGAGCGGGCCTCGTGTCTTGCCCACAGGTCGGGGCGGCGGGCGCGGGTCAGCGCCTCGGCCTGGTCGCGGCGCCACCGGGCGATCTCGCCGTGATTGCCCGACATCAGGACAGGCGGGATCTCGTGGCCCATCCATTCGGCGGGCCGGGTATAATGCGGATGCTCGAGCAGGCCGTTGGAATGGCTTTCCTCCTCGACAGAGGCGGCATTGCCCAGCACACCCGGCAAGAGACGCACCGTGGCGTCGATCATCGCCTGTGCCGCGATCTCGCCGCCTGTCAGGACGAAATCGCCCAACGAGACCTCCTCGACGCCGAAATGATCCAGCACCCGCTGATCGACCCCCTCGAACCGGCCGCAAAGAAGGATCACGCCGTCGGTGCGCGCAAGGTTGCGCGCCATTGCCTGATCGAAGGGTTTCCCGCGCGGCGAAAGATAGATCATCGGCACCCGACCGCGCGCGGCGGCCCGCGCCTCGGCCAGCGCGCGGCCCACCACGTCGGCGCGCAGGACCATGCCCGCGCCGCCGCCCGCAGGTCTGTCATCGACATTGCGATGCCTTCCTTCGCCGTAAAGGCGCAGGTCGATGGGGCGCAGCTGCCAGATCCCGTCCTTCAGGGCCTTTCCCGTCAGGCTCTGGCCCAGCACGCCGGGAAAGGCGTCGGGAAAGAGCGTGATCACCTGCACCGACCAGGCCTGCGCCAGTTCGGGGTCGTCGGTCATCAGGTCGCGCGGCACCGGCGTCGGGTGGATGGATTTGCGCCCGGCGGACCGGGCCGGCTTCGGGGGGTCTGAATCGCTCATGCCCCCGTCATAGGTGAAGCGGCGGGCAGTGCAAGCGTCGGAACGCGGGCAGGCGCGTCACCGGCTCAGCCCGGTTTGACCCAGCCCACGACGCCCGCCTCGTCCAGAAGCCGGGCCTTGTGCTTGCGCAGCTTGTGCTCGCCCAGATTGGATCGGTTGAGCCACAGCAATTCGCGCGACAGCGCCTCGTCCGGGCCGCGATTGGCATGGCCCACGGGGTCGAGCGAGCGGCGCAGCGGGTCGGGCAGGTCGAACAGCTCGAGAAGCGAGCCGCCCGGCCCCTGGACGTGCCGGGCGGACTCCTCCAGAGGCAGCGAAAAGACCTGGGCGGGCGCGATGGCGCCGGCCACCTCCGTGATGATCGTCGTGAACTCGGCCGCGGGGCGCAGCCGTTCGGCCCAATCGTCGAAATCCTCGGTCAGTTTCTGGCCGACCAGATGGTGGCGCCACGCGCTCCATAGCCAGTCCTTCGGATCGCGGGTCGTGTAGAGGACCATGACCTCCGCGCCTTCGAACCGCTCGGCGAAATAACCCGCAAGCACGGTCGCGGTGAAGGGGGCTGTCGAATAGTCGATCACACCCGGCCAGCCCGGGCAATGGCCCGACAGCGCCTCGCAACTGACAAGGATGTCGCGCGGGTCGTCGGGCGTGACGCCCTGTGCCGCCAGCGCGGTGTCGAGCTCGTCCACCAGATCGGACAGAAGAAGCGGGTTCTGCTTGCGCGAAAAGCTCATGCACATCCGTGCAGGCTCTTTCAGGTGGCGCAGTTGCAGGATGGCCAGCCTGTCGGCCAGCCGGCCGCGGTTGATCCAGAGAAAGTGCTGGATCGAGGAGGTGCCGGTCTTGTGAAAGCCCGGATGAATGACGATGCGCCGTGCCATCAGGATAGTCTGGAGGCGCGGCCCGGCTTTTCAAGGGGAGCCCGTGCCATTGACAGCCGTTTAGAACAGACCCTCTGGCGGATCGGCCACGATCCGGCCCGCCGCAAGATCGACGGTGGGGACGGCCGCACGGGTGAAGGGCAGCAGCACGGTCGTTCTTTGCCCCGGGGCGTGGATTTCCAGCAGGTCCGAGGCGCCGTGGTTCTGCACCGCCCGGACATGACCCAGAAGCGTGCCGCCGCTGTCATGAACGGGCAATCCGATCAGGTCGGCATGGTAGAATTCGTCATCCGGCAGGGACGGGAGGCGCTCCCGTTCGGCCAGAAGTTCGACCCCCTTCAGGGCATCGGCCTCTTCCTTGGTGGAGATGCCCTCGACCCGCGCGATCAGCGCGCCCTTGGTCTGGCCCGAGATGGTGATCCCGGGAAAGACGCGGCCATCGCCCGACCAGAGCGGCACATAGGCCGCGATATCCTCGGGTGTCGCGCAAAAGGATTTGAGTCGCACGTCACCCTTCACGCCAAAGGCGCCCGCGATCACGCCGACGACGATCCGTTCATCCGTCATGTTCCAGACCCCGAAAGGGGATGCGGGCGACGGGGCCGCCCGCATCCAGATACCGGATTATCCGGCGTTTTCTTCGGCGGCCGCGTCTTCGGCGGGGGCCGCGTCGCGGGCGGCCTTCTTCTCGGCGCGTTCCTGGGCTGCCTTGCCGGGCGCGCCCTTCTTGAGGTTGGCGCGTTCCTTCTTCGCGATCACGCCGGCGGCCTCGAGGAAACGGCTGACGCGGTCGGTGGGCTGGGCGCCCTTGTCGAGCCAGGCCTTGACCTTGTCGATATCCATCTTGACGCGGTCTTCGCTGTCCTTGGGCAGGAGCGGATTGTAGGTGCCCAGCTTCTCGATGAAGCGGCCGTCCCGCGGCATGCGCGAGTCGGCGGCGACGATGGCGTAATGCGGGCGCTTCTTGGAACCGCCGCGGGCGAGCCTGATCTTCATAGCCATTGTTCGTTCTCCTTTGAATGGCAGGTCGGGGGGGCGTGCCCCCTCAAGACTGGTGTTGTTCGTGGTGCTTGATGACTTCCTGGATGATGAAGGCCAGGAATTTCGTGGCGAATTCCGGGTCGAGATCGGCCTGGTTCGCAAGATCGGTAAGCCGCGCGATCTGACGATCCTCGCGGGCGGGGTCCGAAGGTGGCAGGCGGTGTTTCGCCTTGAGCCGGCCCACGGCCTGTGTGTGCTTGAAACGCTCGGCAAGCGTGAAGACAAGGATCGCGTCGAGCCGGTCGATCGACTCGCGATGCTCCTTGAGCAGCTCGGCGGCGCGGATGGCAGGGTCTGTCATGTGGTGGCTCCCATGTCGGGGGGCAGGCGATAGACCGCAACGCGGTCAGGGTCCAGCGGGTGGGTGCCGGTTTCCACGACGCCGATGGCGCGCCTGCGGATCGCGGGCATGGCTGCGTTCGGGGTGCAAAGCCAGGGCGCGGTCATGACAGCGCCTCGGGCGAGGGGTGGCGCCAGACATGCATGGGGCCGCGCGTCGGATGGTCGAAGGGCGCGTCCTCCGTGCAGCCCAGCCTGCGCGCCAGCGCGACGGAGCGGTGATTCGCGGGATCGACAAAGCTGATCGCGGTGGTCCAGCCAAGCGTGCCATAGGCATGGGCGCGCGCCGCGCGGGCGGCCTCCTCGGCGATGCCGCGGCCTTCGGCGGGGGCGAAGACGGACCAGGCGATCTCGGGTTCGGGCCAGTCCTCGGGGTGGAGCAGCCCCACGATGCCAAGCGGCGCGTCGGTGGCGCGGTCCGTGACCATCCAGCGGCCAAAGCCGCGCAATTGCCAATGCCCGATGATCGCGCAAAGCTGATCGAAGGCCTGGGCGCGGCTATAGGGGCCGCCCAGCAACCGCGCCCTGTCCGAGCCGCGGAAGTCGGCATAGGCGTCGAAATCGCGGGCTTCGGGCGCGCGCAGGCGCAGGCGCGCGGTTTCGATCACGGGAATGGCGATCATGCCCGCGCCTCCGGTTTCGGGTGGCGGTAGACAAGGCAGGGCTGATCCGGCTTTGGCTGCGGCGCGGCAGGGTCATGTGCGGCACCCAGTTTCTCGGCCAGCCGGATCGAGCGGGTGTTGTCCGGCGCGATGTAGCTGACGATCGTCTCCCATCCGAGAACGTCCCAGGCATGGTCGATCGCGGCGCGCGCGGCCTCTGTCGCGATGCCGGTGCCCTCGATGCCGGGATCGAAGATCAGCCAGCCGATTTCCGTCTCGGGCCAATCGGCGGGGCACCAGGGGCCGATCAGGCCCACCGCCCGGTCATCGCCACGCAGGGTCACGGCCCACATGCCGTGGCCGAGGATATCCCAATGCCCGATCTCGGCGGCAAAGCTGCGCCAGGCGCGGCCAAGGTCGAGCGGCCCGCCAATGCCTGCCGCACGCCCCGACATGAAGAAGTCGCGCGCCGCGGGCCAGTCGCCGCCGGTCGGGCGCCGCAGGACAAGGCGCCGGGTATGCAGCATGTCACTCATGCCACCCCCACCGGATGGCGCCAGACATCGACGATCTTGCCGTTCGGATTTTGCCAGGTGCCGTCGGCCACGGCGCCAAGTCTGCGGGCCAGGGCCGCGGACCGGGTGTTGCCGGGGTGGATGTAGCTGACCAGCCGTTCCAACCCGAGCGCGGCCTGCACATGGGCGCGCACGGCTGTGGCGGCTTCGAAGGCCAGCCCCTTGCCGACGGCGGCGTCTGACCAGAGCGTCCACTTGATCTCGATGTCCGGAATGGCGGGTGGGTGCCACGGGCCAAAAAGGCCCAGCGCGGCGCCGGTCTTTGCATCCTCGGCCACCAGCGGGCCAAAGCCGCGCAGTGCGTGGTGGCCAAGAACCGAGGCGAATTCGAGCCATGCCAGCGACACCGGCTGCCGCCAGCCAAGCGCTTCGGCCCGGGCGCTGTCAGTCCATGCGGCATGTGCCGCGACATGACGCTCGGCGGGCATCACGAGGTGGAGCCGGTCGGTTTGCAGAATGCGGGTCATGCCACCCCCACCGGATGGCGCCAGACATCGACGATCTTGCCGCTGGCATAGGTGTGCTGGCCTTCCTTTTCGCAGCCAAGCCGGCGGGCCAGCGCGATGGAGCGGGAGTTTTCGGCGGCGATGTAGGAGGCGAGTGCGGGCAGGCCCTGACGGGCAGCCCAGTCGCGCACGGCAAGGGCCCCTTCGGCGGCAAGGCCCTGTCCTTCGTAGCCGTCGAAGATGACCCAGCTCAGTTCCGGCTCGTCGAGCGTGATCGGGTGCCAGATCGCGATCCGCCCGGCCGGCATGCCGGTGGCGGTTTCGGTCGCGAAAAATCCGCCATAGCCGCGCGCCGCCCAATGGCCCAGATGGATCATGCAGCTGTCCCAGGCGTCGCGCGGATCGGTGCTGGGCCCGCCCAGATGCACGGAGCGGTCCCCCGCCGCAAAGGCGGCAAAGGCGTCGTAATGGGCCATGGTGAAGGGCCCGAGCGTCAACCGGTCGGTCTGCAATGTCGGGATCATGCCGCCCTCCTGTGCCGATAGACCGCAACGTGATCCTGATCCGCGTCGAAGAAGTGCGAGCCGGGGCTGTTGGCGGCAAGGGTTGCGGAGGCATCGATCCGGGCGCCCAGACGCTCGGCCAGGCGACGAGAGGCGTGATTGGATGCGTCGATCACGGAAATCGCCGTGGCGAGGCCGGATCGCCGAAACGACCACGGGATGACCGCGCGCATCGCTTCTGCCGCAAGGCCGCGACCCTCGGCACCTGCCGCCCAGATCGACCAGCTCAGTTCGGGTTCCGGCCAGTCCTGCGGATACCACAATCCGAAAAAGCCGATGCCACCCGGTGTGTCCTTGCGCTCCGCGACAAAGCACGAATATCCGCGAAGCAGCCAGAGCCCGGCCAGATGCCCGAAGGCGCGTGTGACGGTGCCGCGGTCGGATTCGGGCCCGCCGGTATGTCGCGCGCGATCGGAGGCGAGAAAGGCGGAAAATGCGGGCAGGTCATCCATTGCCGGCGCGCGCAGCCACAGACGCTCCGTCTCCAGAATCGGAATCGAAAGCGTCAGCACGTCAGATCCCCCCAGAAAAGGACGCGCTGCCGCGCGCCACCAGATCGGCAGGCAGAAGGTGATCGCCCCTGACCGGCCCGGTTTGAAACGCGAGGGGGGTGAGGTGAACCGATGGGGAAAGAGGAAGGACCACGACCCTCTCGCCCTGCGCCGAGGCGCCGAGGCGACCGGTGGCGGGCGAAGCCACAAGGATATGCGGACGGGCGGATTTCACTTCTTGCCGAAGCCCGACAGACCGGGGGGGAGCTGGCCGCCACCGCCCAGTCCCGGGAAACCGCCCTTGCCGCCGCCAAGTGCCTTGGCGGCCTCTTCCAGGGCCTTGGGGTCGTTCATGTCGGGCATGCCGCCGGGGGGCATCCCGCCCTTGCCGAACATACCGCGCATGGCCTGTTTCATCATGCCGCCCTTACCCATGCGGCCCATCTTCTTCATCATGTCGGCCATCTGGCGGTGCTGCTTGATCAGCTTGTTCAGTTCGCTCACCTCAAGGCCCGCACCCTTGGCGATACGCTTCTTGCGGCTGGCCTGAAGAAGCGCGGGGTTGGCGCGTTCGCGTTTCGTCATCGAATTGATCAGCGCGATCTGGCGGCGCAGGATGCTGTCGTCAAAGCCTGCCTGCTCCATCTGTTTCTGCATCTTTCCCATGCCGGGCATCATGCCCATCATGCCTTCCATGCCGCCCATCTTCATCATCTGTTCAAGCTGCATCTTCAGGTCGTTCATGTTGAACTGACCCTTCTGGAAGCGCTTCATCATCCGTTCGGCCTGTTCGGCCTCGATGGTTTCCTGCGCCCTTTCGACAAGGGCCACGATGTCGCCCATGCCGAGGATGCGGCCCGCGATGCGGTCCGGTTCGAAGGTTTCCAGCGCGTCCATCTTTTCGCCCAGGCCCACGAAGCGGATCGGCTTGCCGGTGACGGCGCGCATCGACAGGGCCGCGCCGCCGCGCCCGTCGCCATCCATCCGGGTCAGGACGACGCCCGAGACGCCGATCTTGTCGTCGAATTCCTGCGCGACCTCGACCGCGACCTGGCCCGTCAGGCCATCGACCACAAGGAGCGTTTCGCGCGGGTTGACCACGTCGCGCACCTCAGCGGCCTGCTGGATGAGCGCGGCATCGATCTGGAGCCGGCCGGCCGTGTCGAGGAAATAGACGTCGTATCCGCCAAGGCTTGCCTGTGTCTTGGCCCGCCGGGCAATCGCGACCGGGTCTTCGCCCTTGACGATGGGCAGCGTGTCGACGCCGATCTGCGCGCCGAGGATTTGCAACTGTTCCATGGCGGCGGGGCGGTTGACGTCGAGCGAGGCCATCAGGACCTTCTTGCCCTCGCGCTCCTTCAGGCGTTTGGCAAGCTTGGCCGTCGTCGTGGTCTTGCCGCCGCCCTGTAGGCCCACCATCAGGATCGGCGCGGGCGGTGTGTCGATCTTGAGCTTGCCGGGGTCGTCGTCGCCGGACAGGACATGGACCAGTTCGTCATGCACGATCTTGATGACCTGCTGGCCTGGCGTGACCGATTTCGTCACCGACTGGCCGGTGGCCTTGTCCTGGACGGCCTTGACGAAATCGCGCGCCACCGGGAGCGAGACATCGGCCTCGAGAAGGGCGACGCGCACCTCGCGCAAAGCCGTCTTTACGTCATCCTCCGACAGCGCGCCCTGCTTGGTAAGGCGGTCGAACACGCCGGAGAGGCGTTCTGACAGGTTCTCAAACATGGGCGGATGCCCCTTTCGCAAGTCTCGGTTGCCCCGAAATGTAAGGGGCCTGCCGCAAACACACCATGACCCCCGTGGGCGAAACTTCGCTGACGGGGGGCGATCCTGTGGCACGGCACGGGACCGGGAAGCTGACGCTTTCCGGTATTTGACGGCGGGATAGGCGGATTTTGGCGGGGAGTCAATCAGCGCCGGCCAGCCAGGTGTCGATGGTGCGTTTCACGACCAACGCATCGGCCTCGAGGCCCCAGTCGCCGGGGAAGGGGACGAAGACATCGGCACCGTCGACCTCGAAGCGGAGGACGGGACGATAGGATTTTTCATCCCAGCTATGTTCGTGTCTGGACACGATGAAGCGGATCTGGACCTCGCGCAGAGCTGACAGGGGCAGGCGGCGTTTGCGATAGCCCTGAAAAAGGTTGCGTTGCCGGTGGATGACCTTGCCCGTGTCACGGTCGAGGACAAGTTGCTCCCGCGTCACGAACAAGAACAGGGCGCCCGGGGCTATGAACGCGCAGGCCCCGACAAGCAACATATTCAGCCAGTCTCCGGCAAGAAGGAGCCGCCATGTGAACCACAGCATCACGACAAAGGCGACGATGGCGCCATAGCCCAGCAGCCATGGCGTCTGGTCCAGCATCAGTCGGCGGGGCGTGTTCGTGGTTATCTTCATCAAATCTGTGTCGAGCCATGAAATACGGGCAGTTTGCCGCGCGCGACACCGCTTGCAAATGGCGGTTTTCCCATATCCGGGTCGCTTTCCGCCGCTTGCGTTTCTGCATTGAGGCACGCAGTATGCGTCGACAGGCGCGGGGCTGTGAGGGAGCGCACAGAATTGTCCTTCGACCACTGGGACGAGATCCGGACGGCCTATCAGGTCGCTCGCGCCGGCACCGTGTCGGGTGCGGCCGAGGCTCTGGGCGTTCACCATGCGACGGTGATCCGCCATATCGACGCGCTGGAAACGCGGCTGGGCGTCAAGCTGTTCCAGCGTCATGCGCGGGGCTACACGGCCACCGAGGCAGGGCAGGACCTTTTCGTTGTCGCCCAGGCGACCGATGACCAGTTCACCCAGCTTGCGGGCCGGATCAGGGGGCAGGGCGAAGGCGTCAGCGGAGAACTTGTCGTGACGTCCCTGCCGCACCTGACCGACAAGCTGGTCCCGTTGCTGGCCGATTTCCAGCGGGATCATACTGGCCTGATCGTGCGGTTCCTGACCGGGGCGCGGCTGTTTCGGCTGGAATATGGCGAGGCGCATGTGGCCATCCGGGCCGGCGCCCGCCCCGAGGATCCCGACAACGTGGTCCAGGAGCTGCTCGTTCAGCCCTTTGCCATGGCCGCGTCGTCGGCCTATGTGGCGCGATACGGGCGGCCCGGCTCGATCGACGATCTGGACGGGCATGTCTTCGTCGGGACCGACGGGCAGGAAAACCGGGCGCCCTTCTATCGCTGGCTGGCGGAAAGGGTAAGCCGGGACAGGATCGTCTTTCGCGCCAATGACGACCGGGGGCTGGCCGCCGGGGTGCGGGCCGGGGCCGGGATCGGTTTCATGGCCGCCAACCAGATCGCCGAGGATGACGACCTGATCCAGGTCGTCGATCCGATCGAGGCGTGGGGTTCGCCCATCTGGATCGTCACCCATGTGGATCTGCACCGCTCGCCCAAGGTGCAAAGCTTTCTCAAGGTTCTCAAGGCCGCCGCAAAGGGTTGGACATGAGCGTGAGACCGGCCCGCCTGATGGAGCCGGATCAACTGCGCGGGCATCTGGCGATGCTGTTGTTCTCGGCTCTGGTCGCGGGGTCGTTCTCGCTGGGTGCGATGGCCGCGAACGAGATCGCGCCATCGGCGCTGAATGCCGTGCGGTTCTGGCTGGCCGCGGCGATCATCGGCACGGCGGTGATGGCCACCGGCGGCGTGCCCCGGGGCGCGTTTTCCGCGCCGTGGCGATACCTTGTGCTGGGCGGTGTCTTCGGGGCCTATTTCGTCCTGATGTTCGAAGGGCTGAAGACGGCCGAGCCGGTCAGCGCCGCGGCCGTCTTTACCCTGACCCCGCTGATGACGGCCCTGTTCGGCTGGCTTCTGCTGCGGCAAAGGCTGACCGGACGGATGACGCTTGCGCTCATGATCGGGGCGGCGGGGGCGACATGGGTGATCTTCCGGGCGGATCCGGCCGCGATGCTCCGGTTCGACATCGGCCGGGGCGAGGCCATCTATTTCATCGGATGCGTGTCCCATGCGATCTATACGCCGCTGGTCCGGCTTCTGAACCGCGGGGAAAGCGCGCTGATCTTTACATTGGGGACGATGCTCGGCGGTGCCGTTCTCGTGACGGCATGGGGCGGGGGCGCGATCCTTCAGACCGACTGGATGAACCTTCCGACCATCGTCTGGATCACGCTTTTCTATGTCACCGTTTTCGCCAGTGCGGCGACATTCGTGCTGATCCAGTATGCCGCGCTGCGCCTGCCCTCGGCCAAGGTGATGGCCTATACCTATCTCACGCCCAGCTGGGTCATCCTGATCGAGTTGGGGCTGGGCCGGGGGGCGCCGCCGCTTCTGGTGTCGTTGGGGTTCGGGCTGACGCTGGTCTCGCTGGTGCTGCTGTTGCGGGATGACGGCTAGGGGGCGTCCTGCGCCGCGATCCCGAACTCCGTCTCGAGAAAGCGTTCAAAGGCGTCGAGGTCGATCCCTTCCATCTGGCCAAAGCCCTGCATCCAGACCGATGCCTCGCGCAGGGCGTCGGGCTCCAGCTTGCACCATTTGACGCGGCCCCGCTTTTCCTGGCTGATCAGCCCGGCTTCGGCCAGAACCCCCAGATGTTTCGAGATCGCGGCAAGAGACATGTCAAAGGGATGGGCCACGTCGGTGACGGCCATGTCATCCTCGAGCAGCATCGACAGGATCGCGCGCCGTGTCGGATCGGCGAGGGCGGAAAACACGGAGTCGAGCGGGGCTGCCATGGCGCGTCCTAGCGCCCGCCCGCCGGAAACGTCAACCGGATGGTTGAATATGCGCGCGGCGCCCCAGGGGCGCCCCAACGCGAGGCTCGGGGTCGGAAGGTCCGGGATTGGAGCCGGGTAAATCGTTTTGTTTCAATGGATTGGCTATGTTCCGCCTGCGGCGTGGTGCCGCTTGACTCTGCATCCGCCCGCGCTTAGCACCAAGCCAACTTGTGTGAGGGCCGAAGGACCATGTCCGACCGTTCCGATGCCGCCGACAACGCCGCCCGACTGGCGGAGCTTGAAAAGCGGATCAACGCGCTGAAGGGGCAGCCCGAGGCAAAGCCGCACACGGAAGAGCATTATTCCCAGGCGCATCTGGCCTGGCGGATGGTGATAGAGCTGGTGGCCGGTCTGGGGATCGGTTTCGGCATCGGATACGGGCTTGATACCCTTCTGGGAACCATGCCCCTCTTTCTGGTGCTGTTCATCTTGCTGGGGTTGGTCGCGGGCATCAAGACGATGCTGAGATCGGCCCGGGAAATACAGAACGAGCGGCCGGAACAGGCCGCGGAAGACGAGGGCAACGCACGTGGCGACTGAAACGAACGCAGAAGGGGGATCGGCTCTTTCGTTCCACCCGATGGACCAATTCATCGTCAAGCCGCTTTTCGGCGAGGGGCCGGTCTACTGGTACACGCCCACCAACGTCACCATGTGGCTGGCGATTTCGGTGATCTGCGTGATCCTGCTTCTGGTCATGGGGACCCGCAAGCGCGAGGTCATCCCCTCGCGGTCGCAATCCATCGCCGAACTCGCCTACGGCTTCATCTACAAGATGGTCGAGGACGTGACCGGCAAGGACGGGGTGAAATATTTCCCCTACATCATGACGCTGTTCATGTTCATCGTCTTTGCCAACTTCGTCGGTCTCATTCCGATGGCCTTTACCACGACCAGCCACATCGCGGTGACGGCGGTCCTTGCGATGGGTGTGTTCCTGTCGGTGACGGTGATCGGTTTCGTCAAGAATGGCGCGGGCTTTCTCGGCCTGTTCTGGATCAGTTCGGCACCGCTGGCGCTGCGGCCGGTCCTCGCCCTGATCGAGGTGATTTCCTACTTCGTCCGGCCCATCAGCCATTCGATCCGTCTTGCGGGCAATATGATGGCCGGTCACGCGGTGATCAAGGTCTTTGCCGCCTTTGCCGCCATCGTCGCGATATCGCCCTTCTCGATCCTTGCGATCACGGCGATGTATGCTCTGGAGGTCCTCGTGTCCTTCATCCAGGCCTACGTTTTCACAATTCTGACGTGCGTGTATCTCAAGGATGCGCTGCATCCGCACCACTGATGATCCTGCTTCACACCAATTCCAAAATCTAAGGAGAGTTCTCATGGAAGGTGACATCGTTCAAATGGGTGCCTACATCGGCGCGGGTCTGGCCTGTATGGGTATGGGCGGCGCGGCGATCGGTGTGGGTAACGTCGTCGGCAACTTCCTGTCCGGCGCGTTGCGCAACCCCTCTGCCGCCGGTGGCCAGACCGCCACGATGTTCATCGGTATCGCCTTTGCCGAAGCCCTGGGGATCTTTTCGTTCCTCGTCGCGCTTCTGCTGATGTTCGCCGTCTAAGACCTTCGACGATCCTTCGTATCCCGGCGCCCGCAGGATCGTGGGGGCCGGGAGGATCTGATCAGGTTTGAGGAGGCCGCATGGCGGAGCATGACACAGCAACACAAGAGCTGACCGAGGGCACGGCCGCGGCCGAGTCGTCCGGCGGGTTGCCGCAGCTCGATTTCACTACCTTCCCCAATCAGATTTTCTGGTTGCTGGTCACGCTGGTGGTGATCTACCTCATCCTGTCGCGCGTGGCCCTGCCCCGCATCGGAGCGATCCTGGCAGAGCGTGTGGGCACGATCACCAATGACGTGGCCGCCGCCGAGGAACTGAAGCAGCGGGCAACAGCGGCCGAGGCCGCCTATGAAAAGGCGCTGGCCGATGCACGGGCCGAGGCCAATCGCATCGTTGCCGAGACCAAGGCCGATATCCAGGCCGAACTGGACGTGGAACTGAAGAAGGCCGATGCCGAGATCGCCGCCCGCACCGCGGAAAGCGAAAAGGCCATCGCGGCCATCCGTGAAAGCGCCTCCGAAAGCGTGGCCGAGGTGGCGACAGAAACCGCCAAGGCCCTGATCGAGGCGCTGGGCGGAACCGTGGACGAAGCGGCGGTCAAGAAAGCCGTCTCTTCCCGGGTTGAAGGAGGTTCGGCATGAGAACGTTCCTGATGTCGCTTGGCCTTGTCGGTGCGGCAAGTCCGGCATTCGCGGCGGGCGAGGTGTTTTTCTCTCTCGCCAATACCGATTTTGTGGTCCTGATCGCGTTCTTCGTTTTCATCGGTGTCCTGTTCTACTTCAAGGTGCCGACCCTGATCGGCGGGATGCTGGACAAGCGTGCCGCCGGTATCCGGTCCGAACTGGATGAGGCGCGCCAACTGCGCGAAGATGCGCAGGCCCTGCTTGCCTCCTACGAGCGCAAGCAGAAGGAAGTGCAGGAACAGGCGGACCGGATCGTGTCCAACGCCCGTGACGAGGCCAACCGCGCGGCCGAGCAGGCCAAGTCGGATATCCGCGCCTCGGTCCAGCGTCGGCTTGCGGCGGCGGAAGACCAGCTTGCCAGCGCCGAGGCCTCTGCCGTCAAGGCGGTGCGCGACCGGGCGATCATGGTCGCAACCGAAACCGCGCGCGACGTGGTTGCCGGCCAGATGACGGCCGCCACAGGCTCGAAGCTGATCGACGAGGCGATCGCCACCGTCGAGGCCAAGTTGCACTGACGCCGGCAAACGCATAGTCCAACAGGCTCGTGCGTGCGCCCCGATCGAAAGGTCGGGGCGTTCGTCATTCTAGCCCTCGACTAGCTGTCCGAGACGTGATCAAGCCGCTTGCGGGCGATTTCCTCGTTCCGGTCGGCCTTCTGCTGGTCCGACAGGGCACGTTCGACGAAATCCAGATGCCGCGACACGGCCGCGCGGGCGCCCTCGGGGTCGCGGCGCTGCAAGGCATCGTTGATCGCCCGATGCTGGTCCAGCAGCATGTCGCGCGTCATCCGCTGCCGGAACATCATCTGCCGGTTATAGAACACGCCTTCCTTCAGAAGGTCATACATGGACCGCATCATGTGCAGCATGATGACGTTGTGGCTTGCCTCGATGATCGACAGGTGGAATTCGGCGTCGAGTTCGGCCTCGTCGGTGGGGTTCCGCTTGTGATGCGCTGCCTCCATCTTGTGGAGGATCGCGTCGATGACCTTGAGGTCGGTATCCGAGCCGTGTCGCGCCGCCCGTTCGGCGGCAAGCCCCTCCATGTCCCGGCGGAACGACAGATAGTCGAAGACCGCCTCGTCATGGCTGGCAAACAGCCGGATCAGCGCGGGCGAGAAGGCAGAACCCAGAACATCGGCCACATAGACCCCTGCGCCCGCCCTGCTTTCCAGAAGGCCACGGTCCTGAAGTCCGGACAACGCCTCGCGCAGCGAGGGGCGCGACACGGCAAGACGCTCGGCCAGTTCGCGTTCGGCGGGCAGACGTTCTCCGGGCCGCAGGATGCCGCGCAGGATCAGCTGTTCGATCTGCCGCACGACGCCGTGCGACAGCTTTTCCGGCCGTATCTTCTCGAAGGGCATGGCGCGGGCGATCCTTGGCGAATTGGTCAAATCATATGACCAAAGGCCCGCCCTGCCAAGCCGTGCGGGGGCCGCGCGGAGGCGGCCCCGGCTCCCCGGGGATCAGTTCGTGGGCGTGATGATGATTTCCACCCGGCGGTTGAGCGCCCGGCCCGCGGAATCGAGGTTCGAGGCGACGGGCTGGTTCTCGCCCTGCCCGATCGAGGTGATCCGCGACGGCGACACGCCGCCCGAGATCAGGACAGAGGCGACCGATTGCGCCCGGCGTTCGGACAGGTCCTGATTGTATGAGGCCGAGCCGGTATTGTCGGTGTGGCCTTCGACCGTGACGCGGGTGTCGGGATAGTTGTTCAGGCTGCGCGCGACCGTCAGAAGGTCGGATTGCAGCTGACCCGTCAGGGAGGCGCTGTCGACGGCAAACAGGATGTCGTTGGGCAGGTTCACGATCAGCTGTTCGCCGGTGTTCTCAAGGCCGACATTGCTGCCCAGCTGGTTGCGCAGCTCGGCTTCCTGACGATCGAGGAGGGTGCCGCCGATGGCGCCGACGCCACCAAGGACCGCGGCGCCGATGGCCGCATTCTCGACGCGTTCCTGCGTGTTGTCGCCAGACAGGGCGCCGATGACGGCGCCGAGGCCCGCGCCGACGGCGGCGCCGCGTTGCAGGTTCGAATTGTCCTGACCCGGGACAGGCTCGCAGGCCGAAAGGGCCAGAACGGAAATCGCGGCAAAGGCGGCGACGGGAAGTTTCATGATCGTCATTGGGTTGATTCCATCTCTTGGCGCGCGGACATGACCGCGCCGTCTGCTCGGATAATCGAGGATTCCCACCTGATATCCAATAACGCAAGCCTGTTGAGCGATGACACGCGCAATCCCGCCAGTTCAGGCCTCTGCACGGGCCGATTCCCAAGCGAGCATCGCACGTTTGACCGGCAATCCCCAGTGATAGCCCCCGAGGCCCCCCGACTTTCGGATCGCCCGGTGGCAGGGGATCAGAAAACTCACCGGGTTGCGGCCCACCGCGGTGCCGACCGCGCGGATGGCGTCGGGGTTGCCGATGGCGCCCGCGATCCGGGAATAGGTCGTCACATGGCCCGAGGGCACAGACAGCAACGCCTCCCAGACCTTGATCTGGAACGGCGCGCCGATGACATGGAGCGCCGTCTCGCCCGATTGGGCAAAGGCGGCCTCGACCCAGCTGCGCAAGGGGGCGGGCTCGTCGACAAAGCGGGCGCCGGGCCAGCGGCCTTCAAGGTCGGCACGGGCCGCGTCCTCGTCATGTTCGGAGAGAAAGCCCAGCCCGCACAGCCCCCGATCCGTGCCATAGGCGATCGCGGGGCCGAATGGAGTGGAAAACCGCCCCCGCCGGATCAGGAGGCCATCTGCCTGCCGGGCAAATTCGCCGGGACTCATCGCTTCCCACCGGATGAAGAGGTCGTGCAGGCGTCCGCTGCCCGACAGACCCAGCGCAAGCGAGGTCTCAAGCGTCGTGAACCTGTCGCGCAGGAGGGTCTTGGCGTGTCCCAGCATCAGGAATTGCTGATATCGCTTCGGCGAGACGCCGACCCAGCGGGAAAAAACCCGCTGGAAATGGGCGGGCGACATCCCCAGTTCGGCGGCGAGCGCGTCAAGTGCGGGCAGGTCGGGTGCCGCGGCGTCGATGATGTCGATGGCCCGGCGGACGACCTTGTAGTGATATGCGTTCTCGTGATCCATGCCGGCACGATAGGCGGCCGCGTGACGCGCCGCGACCCGGATATTGCGCATTGCGCCGATCCGGCCTTGGGGGCATACCGTTTCCTGATGGCAAAACAGCTTGGATACAACGAGATGCGAGAGATCTTCTCTCGGTTTCAGGCGGCGGAGCCTGAACCGAAGGGCGAGCTCGAGCATGTCAATGCCTTCACCCTTGTCGTGGCGGTCGCGCTGTCGGCGCAGGCCACAGATGCGGGCGTGAACAAGGCCACGCGCAAGCTGTTCGAGGTGGCCGATACGCCCGAAAAGATGCTCGCCCTCGGCGAGGAGGGCGTGATCGAGCATATCAAGACGATCGGCCTTTTCCGCAACAAGGCCAAGAACGTCATCAAGCTGAGCCGCATCCTTGTCGAGGAATATGGCGGCGAGGTCCCCAATTCGCGCGCCGCGCTGCAATCCCTGCCGGGCGTGGGGCGCAAGACGGCCAATGTGGTCCTGAACATGTGGTGGCGCCAGCCGGCACAGGCCGTCGACACCCATATCTTCCGCGTAGGCAACCGCACGGGCATCGCGCCGGGCAAGGACGTCAATGCCGTCGAACGGGCGATCGAGGACAATGTGCCAGCCGATTTCCAGCTTCATGCGCATCACTGGCTGATCCTGCACGGGCGCTATGTCTGTGTGGCACGCAAACCCAAATGCGCGGCCTGCATCATTCGCGATATCTGCAAATTCGAGGACAAGAATTTATGAAGAAGTTTCAGGTGGTCGGCATCGGGAATGCCATGGTCGACATCCTTGCGCGCGCCAAAGAGGGGTTTCTTGCCGAAGCCGGGATCGAAAAGGGCATCATGCAGCTGATCGACATGGATCGGGCGGTCGACCTCTATTCCCGGATCGGCCCGGCCAAGGAAATCTCGGGCGGGTCGGCGGCCAACACCATCGCGGGCATCGCGCAGCTGGGCGGGCGCACAGCCTATGTGGGCAAGGTCAAGGACGACCAGCTTGGCGCGATCTTTGCCCATGACCTGCGCGCGCAGGGCGCGGTCTATGACACACCGCTTGCCCCGAAAACGGCCGAGCACGAGACAGGCCGCTGCATCGTTCTGGTCACACCCGACGGGGAGCGGTCGATGAACACCTACCTGGGTGTCACCGAATTTCTCGAGCCGTCGGATATCGACGAGGCACAGATGGCCGATGCCGAATGGATCTATCTCGAAGGATACCGGTTCGACGGACCCGAAAGCCATGAAGCCTTTGCCAAGGCGATCCGTGCGACCAAGGGAGCGGGAGGGCGCGTGTCCTTGACACTGTCCGATCCGTTCTGCGTCGAAAGGCACCGCGACGCGTTTCGCCAGATGATCATCGACGGGGTGGATCTTCTGTTCTGCAACCGGGCCGAGCTTCTGTCGATGTATCAGACCGATGATTTCGACGGCGCGCTGGCCCAGGCGGCAAGCGAGGTCGATATTCTGGCCTCCACCGACAGCGAGAATGGCGCCCATATCCTGTCGGGCGGTGAACGCTGGCATGCCCCCGCGATCCCCACCGATATCGTCGATGCGACGGGGGCGGGCGACCTGTTCGCGGGCGCCTTTCTCTGGGCGCTGACCGAAGGCCGGAGCCTCGATCTGTGCGGCCGGATCGGTTGCGTCGCCGCGTCAGAGATCATCAGCCATATCGGCGCGCGGCCCGAAGCGGATCTGCACGCCCTGTTCGAACGGCACGGCCTTAACTGAAGGCCCCGAGCCACAGCGCATCGATCCGGTCGATCACCTCCGGGTCGAAACGATCCTCTTCTTCCCAGTAGCGGCCGCTTTCCACGAAGTAACCCGCCTCGTCCTCGGCCTTGCGTGCGGCAGACACGATGGCCTGATCGGGGCTGCGGGGGCTGGCCGTCGATGCGTCTTGCGGTGTCGACCGGGGAAAGGTCAGCCGGGATGGATCCTGCGACAGGTTCACCAGTGCGCAGCCGTTTTCGGCGGCAAAAACCTCGAACCGGGCCGATTTCGCCTCAAGCGACCTGAGCGAGATGTCGGGCCGCAGGGGGTCGGCATCGCCCTTGCCGTAGAAATGGGTCCGCGGTCCGTCAGCATAGACCATGTCGCACCCCATGAAGGCCATCACGTCGGGCCGCAGGGCATGAAGCGCCCAGTATCCGGCGGTAAAGGCCATCGTCCCCCCGGCATAGACAAAACCGCCAAATGCGTTCTGGGCCGGCACGAATTCCTGCGCGGTGATGATCGACTGGCTCGTGTCGACATCGACGGGACGACGTTCGGTGGGGAAATCCTCCGGATGGATCAGAACATCCCAATCGGGGCGGACGGCCCAGGCATTGTTGATCGCCACGATGGTGTCGAACAGGTCACGCGGCCAGGAACGACTGTCGACCACGTTTGGTCCGCTACCCAGAACAAGCACTACAGACATTCCGGAAACTCCCTAGCTACAAATGAAATAGTGGTGGAATCAGTCAGTTCCACCCCAAATACCTGTTACCGCCGACAGGACCCGGACGGGCCCGCCCGCGTCAATCGCCCAGCTTGGCATGCACCTCGTCGAGGTCGATCTCGCCGGTAGGTAGCTTGTTGGACGGGTCTTCGAAATCGTATCGGAAGAGTTGAAAATCTCGTTTGTACATCTCGTAGACAAGGTGCATCGACAGGTCGTCGAAATAATCCTCGACCGGATGTGCCCTCTTTGGGCCATGGCCCTCGCTTTCGTTGAAGCGCGGGATCCGGTCCAGGTCCACCTGATAGGGTGTCTTGATGTTGTCGAGGACCGTCTGCATCCCGTCATTGAAGCTTTCGGTCCAGAAGATGCTGTTATACCGGCCGCCATTGGCGATGAAGGTCGAGATATGGCCCGACATGGCCGACCAGTGAATGTCGGGATCCATCGGCTTGCGCCAGCGGATCGTGTCGCGGGCAAACAGCAGGAACCGGCGGAACGACTTGATCTGGTCGAACTGGAAATCATCCTCCGGAGAGCCGACCTCGATCCCGTATTTCTGGACCAGAAGGGGCACGAGATTTCCCCTGTAGCGTTTGCCGTTGCGCTGGATGCCGCAGATCTTGTCGAAGAAGGACGACAGGATCCGCGTATAGGGATTGCGCACGCACGTGAAGGCATAGGTCGAGCGGTTCGTCACGTTGCGGGTGATGGGCCCCTGGCTCGCATCTATCGCCCATTTGTGCAGCCCGGTCGTGGCGTCGTGGATATCGCCGTCGAAGAATTCCCCGTGATCCGAGAAATACATGATCTGCCCGATGGTCGAACAGGCACATTTCGGAACGACACGATAGACGACGCTCTCGCTCTCGGTCATCCAGGTCCCGGGAAAGCCCATGCTGCCGCCTCCGACTATGTTGTTGATTCGACCCTTCGAAACACGGGGCCGCTGAACTCAATGGTTCAAAAATACAAACAAAGCCTGTTTATTCAACGGGCGTTCACGCTATCAAGTGAAAACAATCTCGCACAGAACGGGCAGTAGGTTTCCAACTTGGCAAGAATCGCCTTCATTCTTTTGTGTCACAAGGACCCCGATGCGATCATCCAGCAGGCCGAGCAGCTGACGGCCGTTGGCGATTTCATCGCGATCCATTTTGATGCCCGCGCCCCGAAGGCGGCCTTTGACAAGATACGCAAGTCATTGGCGAACAACCCGAATGTCACTTTCGCGCGGCGGCGGATAAAATGCGGCTGGGGGGAATGGAGCCTTGTTCAGGCGACCCTTTACGCGGTCGAGGCGGCGGTGAAAGCCTTTCCCCGTGCCACGCATTTCTACATGGTTTCGGGCGATTGCATGGCGATCAAGTCCGCCCGCTATGCCCACGATTTCCTTGATGCCGAGGACGTCGACTACATCGAAAGCTTCGATTTCCATGAAAGCGAGTGGATCAAGACCGGGCTCAAGGAAGAACGCCTGATCTATCGCCACTGGTTCAACGAACGCACCCAGAAGAAACTGTTCTACTGGAGCTTCTGGACACAGCGCCGTCTGGGTCTGCAACGCGAGATCCCCGCCGATATCCAGGTCATGATCGGCAGCCAGTGGTGGTGTCTTCGGCGCAACACGGTCGAATCCATCCTCGAACTTCTGAACCGGCGCCGGGATATCAAGCGGTTCTTCCGCACGACCTGGATCCCCGACGAGACGTTCTTTCAGACCCTGGTTCGCCATATCGTGCCCGATTCCGAGATCCGGACACGGACCCTGACCTTCCTGATGTTCACCGATTACGGGATGCCGGTGACCTTCTACAACGATCACTATGACCTGCTCTTGAGCCAGGATTACATCTTTGCCCGCAAGATCAGCCCCGAGGCGAAGGAGCTGAAGCGGCGGTTGGGGCGGCTTTATGCCTCTGATCGCGACGATTTCAAGATCTCGAACGAGGGGCGGCGCCTCTTTGATTTCCTGACGGGCCGCGGGCGGATCGGGCGCCGTTTTGCGCCGCGGTTCTGGGAAAAGGACACCTCGCTTGGCCGGGAACGCGAGCTTCTGATCGTGGCATGCAAGAAATGGCACGTGGCCAAGCGGCTTGTCGGGTCGATCAAGCATGCGACGAACATTCCGGCGGTGGACTATCTCTTCAACGAAGAGGAAACGCCGCTTCCCGATCTGGGCGGCATCCAGACGACCATCGCCAAGCGCACGCGGCACCGCCGGGCGCTGATGCGGATGCTGTTCGACTATTACGAGACCGACCGCCTGATCATCTGCCTCGACACCGCCTCGATCGACCTGATGCAGGATTTCTTTTCCGATCGCTCGACGACCCGCCTTCTGGAGATCGAATGCGAATTCACCGACGAATACCTCTTCGGTCATGCGCAAAGGGTGGGTCTGGCCGGCGAGATGACGCCCTACGAGACGCTGGTGCAACTGATGCCCACGATCCGCTATGACGTGGTCTACGAAAGCGATCGCATCCGCGATGCGCATTTTCCCAATCACGGCCGGTTGCGGGAACTGGCGACACCTTCGGAGAACACCCCGCCCATTGCGGAGTTTCTTTCCGTCAGCGAGGATGTCGCCGCCGCGATCGCCGAGACACCGTTCCTGTTTTCCGACTGAGGGGCTCCATGATGGACTTCACCTATGACGACCAGAACATCTTTGCCAAAATCCTGCGGGGCGAGATCCCCAACAAGACGGTCTATGAGGATGATTTTGTCCTGGCCTTCGAGGATATCAGCCCCCAGGCGCCGGTCCATGTTCTCGTGATCCCGAAAGGGCCCTATGTCAGCCTCGATCATTTCGCGGCCGAGGCCAGCGCGGAGGAGCAGACCGGCTTTTTCCGGGCGGTGGCCGAGGTCTGTCGCATCGCGGATGTCGAGGGCGGGTTCCGCGCCATCGCCAATACCCGCGAGGACGGCATGCAGGAGGTGCCGCATTTCCACCTGCATATCCTCGGCGGGCGCCGCATGGGGCCGCTGGTAGTCCGCGGCTGACGACGGGGGGGCCACCCCCGCCGTTGTGCCCGGGCGTGCCGGGGGAATGAGTATTTTTGGAAAGATGAAAGGATCAGGCGGCGGGTTGATCCGAGGTGAGCGCGAGGAAGACCTGTTCCAGATCGACCTCTTCGGTGCGGACATCGGCGATGCGGATCCCCGCGTCGCGGATATGGTCGAGGACCTGCCCTGCCGTCAACTTGCGCTGATCGTAGTGAAAGGCCAGGGCGCCGTCGGGCCGCGTCTCGAAGGTGACGCCGGGGGGCAGATCGCCGGGGGTGGCATTGCCGTCGGGCACGACGATCATGGATTTTCCGGTGACCCGCTGAAGCAGGTTCGCGGTGGTGTCGCGGGTGATCAGGCGGCCGTGGTTGATGATCGCGATCTCGTCGCACATCTGCTCGGCTTCTTCGAGGTAGTGGGTGGTGAGGATGATCGTCATCCCCCGCTCTTCGTTGAGCTTGCGGATATTGGCCCAGAGCATGTTGCGCAACTCGATGTCGACGCCGGCCGTGGGTTCGTCGAGGACAAGGATCTGGGGGCTGTGGACCAGCGCCTTGCCCAGAAGAAGCCTGCGCCGCATCCCCCCCGACAGCGACCGCGCATAGGCTTCGGCCTTGTCGGCAAGGCCGATCAGGTCGAGAATTTCGTCGGTGCGGCGCTGGGCGCGCGGCACACCGTAAAGCCCGGCCTGCACCTCGAGCGCGCCGCGCGGGGTGAAGAACGGATCGAGCACCAGTTCCTGCGGCATCACGCCGATGGCCGCGCGGCTTTGGCGGGGGTTCACGTCCTGGTCGAAGCCCCAGATCCGCACGGTGCCCGCCGTCTTGACCACCAGTCCCGCAAGGATGTTGATCAATGTCGACTTGCCTGCGCCGTTCGGACCCAGAAGGCCGAAGATCGACCCGCGCGGAATGTCGAGGTCGATGCCGTGCAGCGCTGTCTTGGCCGGCGCCTTGGCCGACGGGCGGTAGGTCTTTTTCAGGCCTTCGATCTCGATGGCTTGATCGGGCATTGTGACACTCCGGCAGGGACGTTCGGGCCTTGCCCGGTCAGGGGCAAGCTGCGATAACGCCCTTGCGTCTAGGCCGCTTTCGTCCTTGTTTCAACCTAAGAAGGTCCAGCCCGATGTCCGAGACCAAGACCCCAGACATGCCCCTTGCCGAGGTGCAGGTGACCTATCCCGCACCCTCGCAGGAGATCGTGTCGGCCTGGAGGGTGTCGTGTGACGGAGGCGAGGGCGCGCTGGGCCATCCGCGTGTCTGGATGAGCGTCGATCCCACCTATGGCTGGGTCGATTGCGGCTATTGCGACAAGCGGTTCATCCACGAGAGCTTTGCCGAGGAGTGATGCTCAGACGGCCCGACCGGGCGGAGTTCGACCCTCTCGTCGCCATGTGGCACGAGGGCTGGCGGGACGCGCATCTTGCCATCTCGCCGCCGGAACTGATCGACAACCGGACACCCGAGGTCCTGGCCTGGCGGCTTGACCGGAAATGGCCATCGGTCTTCGTGACCGGGCCTGTCGGGGCGCCCGACGGCTTTGCGGTGCTGCTGGGAGACAAGCTTGACCAGTTCTACGTGGCGTCCCGTCTGCGGGGGACGGGGCTTGCCCTTCGCTTCATCGCAGCCGTCGAGGCCGAGTTTCTGTGCGCCGGGATCACGCGGCCCTCGCTGATCTGTACGGTGGGCAACGACAGGGCGGCGCGGTTCTATGAAAAGGCGGGTTGGGAAAATACCGGCCGGCATTTCGGCGCGGTTGAGATACCCGGCGGGACATTCGACCTGCCTCTCTGGACGTTCGAGAAAACGCTCTGACCCGCGCCCCGGACTCCGGGTCCGAAGGCGAGGAGCGGCGCGAAGGATCAGCGGATGAAGCGCCCCCGCATGATCTGCACCCCGTCATCCGCCCAGAGCAGGGTCAGCGCGAGGCCGATCAGGAAGACGGCCTGACCGTTGAAACCCGGGCCTCGCGCCGTGGCATCGAAGGACATGGCCACGAAGAAGATCGAGATGAAGCCCGTCAGATAGACGAGACCGCGCCAGTGTCGCCGCGCCGCATGACAATGCAACCCCGTGAACCCTCCGAAGGACCAGAGCGCGACCGTGGCGACCCAGACGGTTGTCGAAGGTCCGGGCGCGACCGGTTCGGGCGGGGCAGGGGGGGCACGGCGCGCCGCAATTCCCGCAGTTCTGCCCGTCTTCATTCAGGCCCGAGCCGCAATAGGTGCAGGCGACACCCGGGCCCTTGCGCCGGGCCTCCCGCGCAAGGCGAATGATTGTGAGGACAAACGCGGCCGGACCGCCCATCGCAAGGAATGCGACGAGGGGCTTGAGGTCTTTCGACGGCGCATTCTGGCCGTTTGACCGGGGAATATGCATGACGGGAACTCTTTACCGGAACTCGATCCGAGCATGACCAGCAAGTCGGGCCATTTCGGGAGCGCAATATGCCGAATTGTGGGCGCATCATGACGCGCGGCGGCCTCGGTTGCGGGTGGTGCACGAGGCTGGTCAGCCCCCGCAATCCGTGGCACAACCCGCTCTGTCTAGAGCGAGGAGTCCGGCATGGCATTCGGCAAGGGCTGTCACCTGCACCTGATCGACGGATCGGCCTTCATCTTTCGCGCCTATCATGCGCTGCCGCCGCTGACGCGCAAGTCGGACGGGCTGCCCGTGGGGGCCGTATCGGGCTTTTGCAACATGCTTCAGCGGTATGTGGAGGGCAATAACGGCGCCGATGCAGCGACCCATGTGGCCGTCATCTTCGACAAGGGGTCGCACACGTTCCGCAACGACATGTACGATCAATACAAGGCCAACCGCGACGAGATGCCCGAGGATCTGCGTCCGCAGATCCCGCTGACGCGACAGGCCACGCGGGCCTTCAACATCGCCTGCGAAGAGATCGAAGGCTATGAGGCCGATGACATCATCGCGACGCTGGCCTGTCAGGCGCGGGCGCTGGGCGGGCGCGTGACGATTGTCAGTTCCGACAAGGACCTGATGCAGCTGGTGGGCGACGGGGTCGAGATGCTCGACCCGATGAAGAACCGCCGGATCGACCGGGAGGGCGTGGAGGAAAAGTTCGGCGTGGGCCCCGAACGCGTCGTCGACGTGCAGGCGCTGGCGGGCGACAGTGTCGACAACGTGCCCGGCGCGCCGGGCATCGGGATCAAGACCGCGGCCCTTCTGATCAACGAATTCGGATCGCTCGAAGACCTTCTCGACCGGGCCGAAGAGATCAAGCAGCCCAAGCGCCGCCAGACCCTGATCGAACATCGCGCCCAGATCGAGCTGTCGAAGCGGCTGGTCCAGCTGGATTGCGACATGGTGCTGGATTTCGGGCTGGATGATCTGGAGGTGCGCGATCCCGATCCCGAAACACTTCTGGGGTTTCTGGCCGAAATGGAGTTTCGGACGATCACGCGCCGTATCGCCGACAAACTGGGCGTGGAACCGCCCGTCGTGGTCGATGCGCCGGCACGGCCCGAGGCGGAAGATGCCGCCCCGGCAGAGGCCGTGCCCTTCGACCATGACGGGTATGAGCGTGTCTCGGACCGGGCGGGCCTTCAGGCCTGGATCGACAGGATCAGGCAGGCGGGTTACGTCGCCTTCGATACCGAGACGACCGGCCTTGACGAGATGGTGGCCGATCTGGTGGGCGTGTCGCTTGCCGTTGAACCGGGCAAGGCCTGCTATGTGCCGCTGGCCCACAAGCAAAGCGGGGCGGCGGACCTTTTCGGCAGCGATGATCTGGTCGAAGGTCAGCTTTCCCTGGACGATGCGCTTGATCTGCTGGGGCCGGTTCTCGAGGACGAGAGCATCCTCAAGATCGGTCAGAACCTCAAATACGACACCAAGATCCTTGCGCGTTTCGGCGTCCGTGTCGCCCCGATCGATGACACGATGCTGATGAGCTATGCCATGCATGGCGGCCTGCACAATCACGGGATGGACCTGCTCAGCGAGCGGTATCTGGGCCACCAGCCGATCGAGATCAAATCCCTTCTGGGGACCGGCAAGTCGGCCTCGACCTTCGACCGGGTGCCGGTGGTCGATGCCGTCCGATACGCGGCCGAGGATGCCGACGTGACCTTGCGCCTGTGGCACGTCTTCAAGCCGGAACTGCACAAGGCGCGTGTCACGACGGTCTATGAAACCATGGAACGCCCGCTTGTCCCGGTTCTGGCCCGGATGGAAATGGCGGGCATCCGGGTGGATCGCGATACGCTGAGCCGGATGTCGAATGCCTTTGCGCAGAAGATGGCCGGCCTCGAGGCCGAGATCCACGAGCTTGCGGGGCGCAGCTTCAATGTCGGCAGCCCGAAACAGCTGGGCGAGATCCTGTTCGACGAGATGGCCCTGGAAGGCGGCAAGAAGGGCAAGACCGGCGCCTATGGCACGGGGGCCGACATTCTCGAGGATCTGGCGACAGAGCATGAATTGCCGCGGCGGATCCTCGATTGGCGCCAGCTGTCCAAGCTGAAATCGACCTATACCGATGCGTTGCAGGGGCATGTCAATCGCGAGACTGGCCGCGTCCACACCTCCTATTCCATCGCAGGGGCCAATACCGGCCGGCTGGCCTCGACCGACCCCAACCTTCAGAACATTCCCGTGCGCAGCGAAGAGGGCCGCCGCATCCGCGAGGCCTTCGTGGCCGAACCGGGCAAGGTTCTGGTCAGCCTCGATTACAGCCAGATCGAGCTGCGGATCCTTGCCCATATCGCGGGGATCGACGCGCTGAAGCAGGCCTTCCGCGATGGCCATGACATTCACGCGATGACCGCCTCAGAGATGTTCGACGTGCCGCTGGACCAGATGACACCCGATATCCGCCGTCAGGCCAAGGCGATCAATTTCGGCGTGATCTACGGGATTTCGGGTTTTGGCCTTGCGCGGAACCTGCGCATCCCGCGTGACCAGGCGCAGGGCTTCATCGACCGGTATTTCGAACGCTTCCCCGGAATCCGCGCCTACATGGACGACACGATCGCCTTCGCGAAGGAGCATGGTTTCGTCCAGACCCTCTTCGGGCGCAAGATCCACACCCCCGAGATCGGCGCCAAGGGCCCGAGAGCCGGGTTTGCCAGGCGCGCGGCGATCAATGCGCCGATCCAGGGAACGGCCGCGGATGTGATCCGCCGGGCGATGGTGCGGATGGATGGCGCGATCGAGGGGCTGCCCGCGAAGATGCTGTTGCAGGTCCATGACGAACTGATCTTCGAGGTCGAGGAAGGTGCGGTGGATACGCTCACCGCACGGGCGCGCGAGGTGATGGAAGGCGCGGCCGATCCGGCGGTGAAGCTTGACGTGGCGCTGTCGGTCGATGCGGGCCACGGGGCGAACTGGGCCGAGGCGCATTGACCCCGCAAGCCACGGGGGCGATTTCTTGAAAAGAAATCGCCCGGAAACTTTCAGAGTTTCCGGGCTTTTGGCTGCCGTGGTGAAAAGGGGCGCTGTTCTCCGCGCCCCTTGCAATGTGATGTGCCCGCTGTCGGACCTTTCCGTCAGTTGACGGTTTCCCCCTCGACGAGATTGGAGCCTGAGACGGGCGACTTGGCAATCTCGATCCGGCGGGGTTTCAGTGCTTCGGGCACTTCCTTCACGAGGTCGATGTGAAGCATCCCGTTCTCGTGGCTGGCGCCCGTCACGCGAACATGATCGGCCAGATGGAACCGCCGTTCGAACGCGCGGGTGGCAATGCCGCGATGCAGGTAGGTGCGGCCTTCCTCGGCCTCTTCGGGTTTGCGAGCCGAGACGAAGAGCGCGTTTTCACGCAACTCGACCGTGAGGTCCTCATCCGAGAACCCTGCCACGGCGATGGAGATCCGCCATCCGTCTTCGGCGGTCTTTTCGATATTGTAGGGGGGGTAGTTCGAATGCCCCATGTCGTTCGACATCACGCGGTCCATCAGGTCGGCGACCTGGTCAAAGCCGACAGTGGCGCGATAGAGCGGGGCAAGATCAAAGCTTCGCATGGGTTATCCTCCATTGAGCGATACCATAGTTTTGGCCTTCCCTCTTGGGACATGCCGGGATACAGGGCCCGAATGGCGCCCTGTGATCCGGATTTGGGGATGGGTTTTGACGGTTTCAAGACCCCGGGACCGCCGGGGCGGGGGGCTTCGCGCCGAGGCTCAGGGGCGGACGAATTTCGCCCCGGTATCGGCCCGTTCGCCGCCGCCGATGATCCGGACCCTGGGCGCGGCCTGGAACCGGCCCATGCCCGAGGACAGCTCTGCCATCAGTTCCGCCAGCGGCGCGGCAAGCGAGGTTCCCAGCGCCACGGGCCGATCGTCGAGATAGGCCTTGGCCGACACGACCGAGGCGATCCGGGCCTGTCCGTCCTCGATCAGGAAGATCGGCGCGCCAGAGGATCCGAAATCGACGGAACAGGCCAGCACATGGACGCCGTCCTGTTCGCCCAGCACATCGCAGGCTTGTTCGATCGAAGGCGCCTCGGCACGGTCATGGGCATAGGACACGATCCCCACCTGTGCGCCGGCAGGCAGGGCGCCCACCGTTTCGAACGGCGCGATCGTGGCCAGCCGGATCGGCCGGGACAGGCGCAGCAGGGCCACGTCCTGTCGGGTCATTGCGTTCGAGACAGTGGCGTTGAAGGTATAGCCCACCGGGATCACCGCCTCGGCCACGTCCCGATAGGCGGCCGCCCGACCATTGCGCAGCCCGGCCTGAAACTCGATCCGGGTCGGGTCGATGCGGTCGCCGGTCCCGCTTTCGAACATGCAATGCGCGGCGGTCAGGACGATATCCGGTGCGATCAGGGCGCCGGTGCAGAACCCCTTGCCATCGATGTCAAGACGGCCGACGGCTTCCCATCCGCGGGCGTCGTCGCCGGTCTGCAGGGCCGACAGGTTGGCATTCTGGGCCAGGACAGAACCGGCAAGTGCGACGATGACGGCGGCTGCCGCGACAGTTCTGGAATACACGTGAGCGCTCCTGACGGTTTTCTCGGGTCTTATACCCGTCTTGGGGCAGAATTTGGGCGAAAAAACCAGCCCGCTGGTCAGGGCGAAAGACTCGGAGCGGCGATGTCCTTGCCCTGCAACGCGCGCGGCACCGGGCCGCCTGTCGCCCAATCCAGCAATTCGACCGTGTGCAGGACCGGGATCCCGGTGGCGCCACCGATCTGCATCATGCAGCCGATATTGCCGGCGGCGATGACGTCCGGGCTCAGCGCCTCGAGCGTGCCGACCTTGCGGGCCTTGAGCTGGCCCGAGATCTCGGGCTGCATCAGGTTGTAGGTTCCGGCCGAGCCACAGCACAGGTGGCTGTCGCGCGGCTCGACGACCCCGAAGCCCGCGCGTTTCAACAGGTCCTTGGGATAGGTCTTGATCTGCTGGCCATGCTGAAGCGAGCAGGCCGCGTGATAGGCGACGGTCAGCCCCTTCTCCGACCCTTCCGGCAGGTCAAGCTGCATCAGAAGTTCCGAGATATCCATCGCCCGTTCGGCGACGCGAGCGGCGTCGGCGGCCAAAGGATCGTCGCGGAACATGTGGCCGTAATCCTTGACCGTGGTGCCGCAACCCGAGGTGTTGATGACGATGGCATCGAGGCCATTGCCGTCGATCTCGGTTGCCCAGGCGCGGATGTTGCGGGCGGCGGTCCGGTGGGCCTCGGCTTCCTTGCCCATGTGATGGGTCAGCGCACCGCAGCAGCCGGCGCCTTCGGCCACGACCACCTCGCAGCCAAGCCGCCGCAGAAGGCGGATCGTCGCGTCGTTGATGTCGGTATTCAGCGCGCGCTGGGCGCAGCCCGTCATCAGCGCGACGCGCTTCTTCCTTGGGGCGGTGGGGGCGAAGGTTTGCGGATCGTCGTTGCGGCTGACCGGCGGGATCGTCTTCGGTGCCATCTCGAGCATGGCGCGCAGGCGGGCATCGGGCACCAGCTTGCGGAACGGGCGGCCGATCTTCGCCCCCAGAAGTGCGACGCGGAACCGCATCGGGTAGGGCAGGATCCGGGCGAGGATCCAGCGCAGCACCCGGTCCGACAGGGGCCGCTTGTATCGCTTTTCGATATAGGCGCGGGCATGGTCGACGAGGTGCATGTAATGCACGCCCGAAGGGCAGGTCGTCATGCAGGCAAGGCAGGACAGGCAGCGATCGATGTGCCGGACGGTCTTTTCGTCGGGCACACGTTCGTTCTCGAGCATGTCCTTGATCAGGTAGATGCGCCCCCTCGGGCTGTCGAGTTCGTCGCCAAGGACCTGGTAGGTGGGGCAGGTCGCCGTGCAGAACCCGCAATGCACGCAGGATCGCAGGATCTGGTTGGCGCGCGCGGTGCCGGGATCGGAGAGTTGTTCGGGTGTGAAATTCGTCTGCATGTCAGCGCTGCGCCATTGCATAAAGAAGGAAGGTCAGGTGGGCTGCCATTGCCGGAACCACGCCCATTGCGACACGAAGGCCCAATGGGGCGGTAGGCCGCCATATCGTCAGCGGAAGAAGCACGATCCCGGCAATTCCGGCACCCGTGGCCAGCGGCATCAGGCGCCTGAAGGTGCCGAGCGGCACGGAAGAGGCAAGCAGGACGGCCCCGACCGCAAGGCCAATTTTCATGACAGGTGCCCGCCAGTCGCGGGCAAGCAACGCGAGCCCTGCGTCAGCGATGACCGGGAGCATGACAAAAGAGATTGGGATCAGGTTCATCCGCCCATCAGCCCCGGATTGAGAATGCCCCGCGGATCGAACCTGGCCCTGAGGCCGGCGCTGAGTTGCGCGACTGGGGTGGGTTCGGGGTGAAAGACGGGCAGGGCGGCGCGTGTGGTATCGCTTGCCCGGATCAGGGTGGCATGACCGCTGAGCGGCCCAAGACGCGCGCGCAGATCGGTGCCCTCGGGTGCGAGGACCCAGATCAGCCCGCCGCCCCAATCCAGCATAACATGGAAGCCGTTGCCCAGGCGGCTCACAAGGCCGGGCGCGTCCGACGGCCTGACGGAGAGCCGCCACACATCGCCCGACCAATCGGCGAACATGTCCACGTCGCGGATGCGCCGCCAGGCTGTCTTGCTCGGGTCTCCCTCGATCTCGCTTATGTCGCCATAGCCGGAGAGCCGGTCCTTCAACGCGGACAGCCTGTAGCGCACCGAATTCTCAAACCCCTCGAGGCGGAGCATCGTGGACGGAAGGTCATCGGCACGTGCCACATGCGCCGCCCCGGTGACCTCGAAGGGCGACCCCAGCGCATCGGACATGGCCCGCACGGCATCGCCCGTCGACAGGCCGTGGAGGATCAGCGTCGCTTCGAAATCGACGTCGGGCAGAACCTTGAGAGACACTTCCGTCATGACGCCGAGCGTGCCCCAGCTTCCGGTCAGAAGCTTGACCAGATCATAGCCGGTGACGTTTTTCATCACCCGGCCGCCATTCTTGATGACGGTGCCTGCGCCATCCACGTAGCGCACGCCCAGCATATGGTCTCGCGCGGCCCCGACCGCGATGCGGCGCGGCCCGCTTGCATTGGTGGCGATCGCTCCGCCGATCGTGGGCGTCCCGTCGCTGCCCAGAAGGGCACGGTAATCGAGAGGCTCGAATGCGAGGCGCTGTTTCTCGGCTGACAGGGTGGTCTCGATCTCGACCAGCGGCGTGCCGGCCTTGGCGACAAGCGTCAGGGCGCCCGGCTCGTAAAGGCTGATCCCGGCAAGGCCCGCCATATGCAACGCCGCCCCGCCGACCGGCTTTCCGATGCGGCGTGTGGCTCCGCCGACGATGCGCAAGGGGCCTGTCGCATCCTTCACGGCCTCTGAAATCTCGGCTTCGGTTTCGGGGAACATGCGGAAATCCTGCTGGTCTGGCGTCGGGGCAGGGCTGCGCCCCGGTTGCGCGGTCATTCGGCCGCGATGCGGCGGGGTTCGGAGCTGTCCAGTGGAAAGACCTTGGCCGGGTTCAGAAGCCATGCAGGATCGAAGACATCCTTGACCGTCATCTGAGCCTCGAGGTCGGCCGGCGCGAATTGCACCTTCATCAGGTCGCGTTTCTCGATCCCCACCCCATGTTCCCCGGTCAGGCAGCCGCCCACCTCGACGCAGAGCTTCAGGATATCGGCGCCGAAGGCTTCGGCCTTGGGAAGCTCTCCTTCATTGGCGTTGTAAAGGATCAAGGGGTGCATGTTGCCGTCGCCTGCGTGAAACACGTTCGCGACGCCAAGACCGTATTCCTTGGACAACTCCCCGATGCGGCGCAGGACATAGGGCAGCTGGTCGACGGGGATCGTCCCGTCGAGGCAGATATAGTCGTTGATCTGCCCCATTGCCCCGAAGGCGGATTTGCGGCCCAGCCAGATGCGCGCGGCCTCGTCGGCGTCGCTGGCCTCGCGCAGTTCAACCGGATTGTGGCGGTTCGCGATGTCCTTGATCAGGCCAAGCTGGTGGTCGATCTCCGGGCCCGAGCCCTCTACCTCCACGATCAGAAGCGCCTCGCACATCGGATATCCGGCCTTGGCAAAGGCCTCGCAGGCCTCGATGCAAGGGCGGTCCATGAATTCGATCGCGACGGGCAGGAGGCCGGCGCGGATGATGTCGGACACGACCTGACCCGCGACCTCGTTGCTGTCATAGCCGATCAGGACGGGGCGGGCGCCCTCGGGCTTGGGCAGGATGCGCAGGGTCGCCTCGGTCACGACGCCAAGCTGGCCCTCCGATCCGCAGATCACGCCGAGCAGGTCAAGGCCCGCGGCATCCAGATGGGCGCCGCCGATCTCGACGATGGTGCCGTCCATCAGGACCATGGTCACGCCCAGAAGGTTGTTCGTCGTCACGCCGTATTTCAGGCAATGCGCGCCCCCCGAATTCATCGCGATATTGCCGGCGATGGCGCAGGCAAGCTGGCTTGACGGGTCGGGTGCGTAGAAGAAACCGTCCGCCTCGACCGCGTCGGTGACCGACAGGTTGGTCCGGCCGGTCTGGACGCGGATGATCCGGTCGGCATAATCGGTTTCGATGACGTCGGTCAGGCGCGCCACGCCAAGGATCACGCTGTCGGCCGTCGGCAGTGCACCGCCCGCAAGCGATGTGCCCGAGCCGCGCGGCACGACGGGGACCCCTTCCTCGTGGCAGATCTTCATCACGGCAGAGACTTCTTCGGTGGAGGAGGGCAGCACCGCGCATAGCGGCGGGCACCGATAGGCCGTCAGCGCGTCGCACTCATAGGCGCGGGTCTCGGCCGGGTCGTGGATCACCGCATCGGCGGCCAGAACGGATTTCAGACGCTCGACGATGCGGGCCGTCTTGGCCATGATGCGGGCGTCGGGGGCGGGCATTTCCATCGGCAATCCTCCTTATTGGTAAAAAGATATTACCAATTTGACCGGCTGGCAAGTCGCAACCTTGGTCTGCCCCGCGCCCCACCGGTCACGGGAAAGTGCTTGCCGTGCGCCGGCGGGGCCATGCTAGGGATCCCGACAGGAGGTCGGACATGACGCGAAAGACGATCGGGCGCGCGGCAAGCGTCCTTGTGATGGTGATGACGGGAGGCATGGCGATGGCCGATTTTGCCAAGGTCGAGGCGGTGACGGCCAGCGGCGGGGCCTCGGGCTGGCGCTTTGATGTCACGATTTCCCATCCCGATACGGGCTGGGATCATTACGCCGACGGCTGGGAGGTGGTCGATGCCGAGGGCAACCGCCTGGGATTTCGCGAGCTGTTGCATCCGCATGTGACCGAGCAGCCCTTTACCCGGTCGCTGAGCGGTGTCGCCATCCCCGAAGGCACGGAACAGGTTTTTGTCCGGGCGCGCTGCTCGGTCGATGGCTGGAGCCCCGACCTGACGCCGGTTTCCCTGCGATAGGGCGATAGGCCGCTTAGCGGCGCCCCTCACGCAGCCAGGCCCCAAGCATGAAAACCGAGGCGATCAGCAGGAACGCCCAGGCCGGAAGGAAGGGCCGGACCGCGATATCGGCGGTCAGGTAGGCGTCACGCGGGGTCAGTCCGATCCAGCCGCGCCCCGAGGCGGGTCGCCCGGGATCGACGTCGCGCAGGGAGGGCATGCCGTCCGTGAGCGCGTTGACCGACCCGCCCGATGTGGCGACCGCCTCGCCCAGAAGGGTGCCGTCGGCGATGGTCTGTTCGAATTCGCGCGGCGCCGAGGGGCCCAGAGCGATTACCGCCTCTTCCTCGCCATCGGTCAGGCGGTAAAGCCCGATCTCGGGCGCGTCCCACAAGGTCTCGAACCGGCCGGGGCTGACCTCTTCGAGGGTCAGAACGGTCTCGGTGCCGTCGGGGCCTGTCACCGTCACCTCGGGGACGGTCTCATCAAGCGTCCGGCGAATGATTCGCATTGTCTGGCCCGAAGGCTCGACCCAGAGGCTTTCTTCCTCGAGTTCGGGTTCCTTCATCATCCAGTGGGCAAGGCGGCGCAGCAGTTCCAGCTGTGGTCCGCCGCCCTCGTAACCGCGATCCCAGAGCCAGGATTGATCCGAGGCCAGAAGCGCCACGCGTCCTTCGTCCACGCGATCCAGCAGGAGGAGGGGCCGCTCGTCCGGGCCTGTCATGACGACCGTTGCCTCGGGTTCGGCCGTCACGTCGATCAGGCGGAACCAGCGGCCCCAATCCGGCCCGTCCTCGCCCGCGGAGATGGCCGACGGATCAAGGGCGGCGGTCACCGGGTGACGTTCACCGATCTCGGTCAGGCCGGGGCGGAACCCTTCCTCGATGACACGCGCGGTCGGCGCACCGGGCAGGATGAGGCCAAGGGGAGAGCGATGGATGCTTTCGGCGCCCGCGAATTCGGGGCCGGCGGAGACGAGAACCGCGCCGCCATCCCGGACATAGTTGACCACGTTCTCGAAATAGATCGACGGGAGGATCCCGCGACGGCGATACCGGTCGAAGACGATCAGGTCGAATTCCTCGATCTTCTCGATGAACAGCTCCCGCGTGGGAAAGGCGATCAGGGACAATTCGTCCACCGGCACGCCATCCTGCTTTTCGGGCGGACGCAGGATGGTGAAGTGCACGAGGTCAACCGCGCTGTCGGATTTCAGAAGGTTGCGCCAGGTGCGTTCGCCCGGATGCGGCTCGCCCGAGACCAGAAGCACGCTCAGCCTGTCGCGAACGCCGTTGATCTGGACGACGGCGGCGTTGTTGCGGTCGGTCAACTCGCCTTCGACCACGGGGGTCGAGAATTGCAGGACGTTCATCCCGCCATGGGGCAGGGTGATCGGAAGTTCCACATCCTCGCCCAGCGGCACCTCGAACCGGGACGGCGTGCCGCCGTCTATCGAGATATCGAGGGGGGCGGTGCCACCGGCCTCGGGGGCGGCGCCCTGATCCTCGAGCCTGAGTGTCAGGCTGACCGGTTCGCCCAGGATCGCGAAGGCGGGCGCATTGCGCACGACAAGGCGGCGGTCCCAGTCGTCGGGCTGCCCGGTCAGCAGGACATGGGCAGGCGCCGGCAATTCCGGCGTGGCGGCGATGTCATGGACCCGGCCATCCGTGATCATCACGAGGCCGGCGATCCGGCCAAGCGGCTCTTCGGCCAGCGCCTCGGACAGGGCTTGCATCAGCAGCGTTCCACCGTCGCCGTCGTCATCGCCCACGCGCACGACCCTGAGATCGGTGTTGCCGCGCCGGTCGATCGCGGCGCGCAGGTCTTCCAGCGCCGCGTCGGTCTGGTCGGGGCGGTCCGCGATGCGCTGGCTTGCGCTTTCATCCACGACGGCAATCACGATGTCGGACAGCGGCTCGCGTTCTTCCTGCTGGAACGAGGGGTTGGCCACCGCCAGAAGAAGCGCCAGCGCCGCAAGCCCGCGCAGCCACCAGCCCGAAAGGCCCCGCCAGACGGCGAGGATCACGAACAGGAGCGCGATCGCGCAGGCCGCCCAGAGCAGCGGAAGGGGCAGCAGCGGGTCGAAGAGAATGGTCTCTGTCATGTGCTGCCGGATGCTCCTGAATGGGTGTGGGGATGCGTCATTGGCCCAGCCTGTCGAGAAGGGCCGGGACATGGACCTGATCGGATTTGTAGTTTCCGGTCAGGACATGGATCACGAGGTTGATCCCGAACCGCATGGCGATCTCGCGCTGCCGTTCGCCTGCCATGCCGCGGCCGACGGGGTAGAGCGGCGTGCCGGATTCGTCGGTGGCCCAAGCCGCGGCCCAGTCGTTGCCGCCGATGACCACCGGCGTCACCCCGTCATTGAGGTCGCGGAAGGGCATGCCCTCGGCCAGTTCGGCATCGGGCGGCGCGGCCTCGACCCAGATATCGCGGCTGTTGTAACGCCCGGGAAAATCCTGAAGCAGATAGAAGGTGCGGGTCAGGACGTGGTCTTCGGGGACCGGCGCGATGGGCGGAATGTCCAGCGGCCGGGCCAGCGCCTGAAGCTTGCGACCCTCGGGCGAGCCCGAGCCAAAACCAGCCATGTCGGCATCGCGGGTGTCGAAGACGATCATGCCGCCCGAGCGCAGATAGCGGTTCAGCTTGGCATAGGCCTCGCGCGACGGGACCGGCTGGCCCGCCGTCACCGGCCAGTAGAGCAGCGGAAAGAAGGCAAGTTCGTCCTCCTCGATGTCGATGCCCACAGGGCGGGCTGGCTCGACCGCGGTTCGGCGGAACAGCGCGATCGACAGGCCCAGAAGCCCCTCTTCGGCGATCTGGTCGACCCGGTCATCCCCTGTCAGGACGTGGGCGAGGATCACCTCGCGTGTGGCGTCGATGGCAAAGGCATCGCTGTCCGGATCGGCGGTCTGCGCGGCCCCCGGCTCCCCGCTTGTGGGGCCGTCTGACTGCGCCTGCGCGGTCTGGGGAGCGCCGGTCAGAAGCAGGCCCGCCAGCAGGACGGCGACCCCGGCCCGCTGTCCGCGCAGCCGCCCCGACATCGCCAGAGACGCCACGATATCGGCCAGAAGCAGGGCCAGCGCACCCGCCAGAAGCCAGCCCTTGAGATCGGTCTCGGAGGTGAGTTCCAGCCCCTCGACCCTTACCCCCGGGGGCCAGAGCGCGGGAGACAGGACCTCGTCCGGCCCGATCGTGTTGACCGCAAGGCGGCGGTCCTCGCCGGTATAGAGACCGGGGAGCATGTCGGGCCCGGGCCGGGCGGTCGCGATCAGTTCGCCCGCGATGCCGGTCAGCGTGTCGATCCGTTCGAGATTGCCGCGCGCGTCAAGCACCTGTTCCGGCACCCAGACCGTGCCCGCCAGATCCTCGGCCGATGGCGTGGCGGGCCGGGTCGAGACGGCGAGCCGTTCAAGCATGTCGACAAAGAGGCCCGACAGCGGCAGCGTCGACCATTCGGCATTGGCGGTGACGTGGAACAGGACCACCTGTCCTTCGCCCAGGGGCTTGCGTGTGACAAGGGGCGTGCCGTCACTGAGCTGCGCGATGACGCGCTCGGCCAGGGTCGGGTCGGGCTGAGCCACGACCTGCGCCGTCACCGAGACGTCCTCGGGGATCGCGAGGCCGAAGAAGGGGCTGTCCTCGTCGAACGCGGCCAGCGCCTTGGGCTCGCCCCAGCTCATCGCGCCGCCGACAGAGCGGCCGCCTGTGCGCAGGCGCACCGGCAGAAGCGGGTGTTCCTCGGACCGGGCAAGATCGCTTCCGGCCAGGCGCGGCCCGGCAAAGCGGACAAGAAGGCCGCCCGCCTCGACCCAGTCCTGCACCGCCTCGTCCTCTCCCGCAGCAAGGCCCGCCACATCGGCCAGAATGATCACATCGGGGTTGGCCAGCAGGACATCGGTGATCGTGCCGTCCACGAGGTCCGCCACCGGCGACAGGGCCTGTTCCAGGTAGTGCGTGGGCGACAAAAGCTCCAGCCCTTCGCGATCGTTAGAGCCTGCGATCAGAGCCACCTCGCGCCGTCGCAGCGCATCGTCGGCCAGCGTGACGGCACCGGCCGTCGACACGCCTGTCACCTCGAACCGGTTGATCCGGTTGCGCAATTCGGGCGGCAGGTCAAAGGTGACCTCGGCCGTATCGCTGCCCGGCTCGAACAGGGCGGGCTCGGTGGCCAGCCGCCGCTCGACCCCGGCGGGATCGAGACCGATCGCCGCGACCTCGGCCTCGAAGGCGTCGCCGACCGGGGTCCGGGTCGCCTCGACGAGGATGTCGCCGGCCTCGAACCGGGCGGGCCTGAGGGCAAGCGTCCGGCGCGGCGACTGAAAGACCGTCACCTCGCCCCGGTCGCGCAGGGCCGTCAGCAGCGGATCGCGGCTTTCGCGGTCAAGCCCGTCCGATATCCAGTAGGTGTCAAAGCCACCTTCGAGCGTTTCGGCCCAGGCCATCACATCGTCGAATCCCGGCGCAAAAGGCGCGGGCCCGGTGCCGGGCAGGTCCTGCAAGGTGGCTTCGGCGGCGCGGAAGTCGGGCGCGCCGGGCGGCAGGTCGGTCAGCGCGACCAGCGCCGTCGGCCGCCCCGTGCGCCCGGCCTCGACCAGAAGCGCCTCGATCCGGGCGGCGCGGTCGGGCCAGCCCTGCGCATCGGCCCAGGAGGCATCCGCAAGGATCAGAAGCGGGCCCGAGCCCCCCCTTTCGGTCTGCGGGTTCAGGAGCGGCCCGGCGAAGCCGAGGATGACAAGCGCGGCGGCCAGCATGCGCAACAGCAACAGCCACCACGGTGTCCTGTCGGACTGGCTTTCATCGTCGCGCAGCCCCAGAAGAAGGGCGACACCCGGAAACCGGCGCCGGATCGGGGCCGGCGGAACCGCCCGCAACAGGAGCCACAGGATCGGAAGGGCCGCGAGCCCCAAAAGGAGCCACGGCACCGTGAAGGCAAGCGGGCCAAGCGTCAGCATCGCGGCGATCCGTCCTGTCGGGTTTCCAGTGCGGTCTGCAAGGTCATAGCCGCCGCTCCATCGCGTTGAAGATCCACATCAGGGCGGGTGCCGCGGGATCGCCCGTGTGATGGCTGAGAAACTGCCACCCTGTCAGCCGGCACAGCGCGAGAAGACGTTCCTTCCGCTCGGCAAGCCTCTCGATATAGCGGGATCTGAGATCCCCGGCCTTGAGCGTCTCGTGGACGAAGGTGCCGCCCATGCTTTCGAAGATCGTCCGGCCGTCGAAGGGAAAGACCTCTTCCGCGGGGTCGAGCACCTGCACAATCGCCCCGTGAACGCCGCGATCGGCGGCCGATGTCAGCGCCTCTTCCAGCGGTTCGGGCGGGCCGAGGAAATCCGACAGGAACAGGGCGCGGGAATGCGCGGCCATGCCCGTCGCGTCGGGGCGGCCGTAATCGCCCTTGCCATCCTCGCTCAGTTTTCGCGCCATCCGCGCGATCTGCATGCGGCCGCTGCGGGGTGGCAGGTCGGGCAGGCCGACCCTCTCGCCGCCCCGCGACAGAAGGATCGCCGCCGCGAGGCCCAGAAGCCGCGCGCGATGCGCCTTGGTCTGCAATCCCTGCGCGGAGGCGAAGGACATCGAGGCCGCGTCATCGGCCCAGATGGTAACGCTTTGCGCGACCTGCCATTCCTTGTCCTGCACGAAGGCGCCGTCCGACCGGGCCGAGCGGCGCCAGTCGATCGACCGGACCTCGTCATGATCCTGCGCGGGGCGGTATTGCCAGAACAGATCGCCAAGACCCGCCCGCCGCCGGCCATGTTCGCCCATATGCACGTTGCGGGCGAGGTGTTCGGCCTCGGCCAGCAGGGGCGGCAGCGGAGCGGCAAGCTCCTCGGCGCCGGACCTGAGCGTCAGATGGGCATCGGCCCCGGTCACGCGGCCGCCTCGACCCGGGTCGTTTCGGTGGCGATCCGATCGATCACACCGGTCAGGCTTTCGCCCCGGGCGCGCGCGGCAAAGCCCAGTGCCATGCGGTGCGACAGGACGGGTGCGGCCAGTTTGCGCACGTCTTCGGCAGAGGGCGCGAGCCGCCCGGACAGAAGCGCCTCGGCCCGCACGGCCAGCATCAGCGCCTGCGCCGCGCGGGGGCCGGGGCCCCAGCTGACCGCATTGCTCACGTAATCGGGCGCCTCGGCGGTGCCGGGGCGGCAGGCGCGGACCAGATCGAGAATCATCTCCACGATGGCCTCGCCCACCGGCATCCGGCGCAGGAGCGTCTGTGCCGCGATCAGCTCGTCGGCGGCAAAGACCGCCTCGGATTTCGCATCCTCCACGCCCGTCGTGGCGAACAGGATGTCGCGTTCCGCGTCGCGGTCAGGGTAGGGCACGTCGATCTGCACGAGGAACCGGTCAAGCTGCGCCTCGGGCAGAGGATAGGTGCCTTCCTGCTCGATCGGGTTCTGGGTCGCCAGAACATGGAACGGCGCGCCAAGCGGCCGGTGTTCGCCCGCGATCGTCACCTCGCGTTCCTGCATCGCCTGGAGCAGCGCGGATTGCGTCCGGGGCGAGGCGCGGTTGATCTCGTCAGCCATCAGAAGCTGGCAGAAGATCGGCCCCTCGATGAACCGGAAGGCCCGGCTGCCATCGGCCGCGGTTTCCAGAACCTCGGAGCCAAGGATGTCGGCGGGCATCAGGTCGGGGGTGAACTGGATGCGGTTGCCGTCCAGACCCATCACCGTGGACAGGGTATCGACAAGACGGGTCTTTCCCAGCCCGGGAAGCCCGATCAGCAAGGCGTGTCCGCCGCAGATCAGCGAGGTCAGCGTCAGGTCGACAACCCGCTCCTGCCCGATGAAGCGGCGCGCGATGCTGGCCCGCGCGGTGGCGAGCCGGTCACCCAGCGCCTCGATCTCGGCAACCAAATCGGTGTCTGACGTCATGACATTTTTTCTCCTGACCACTATAGTCGCTATCTCACCAGATATCGCGCCCGGCCAAAATGGCAAAAAGGAAGAGCGACACATGATCGTGACACCATCGGCGGAAAGCATCGCATCATCGGCAAAGGCGGCGGCGAAAAAGGGCCTGCCACCGGTCGAGGACTGGGATCCGCCCTTCTGTGGCGATCTTGACATGCGCATCGCGCGCGACGGGACATGGTTCTATCAGGGCACACCGATCGGGCGGGCGGGTCTGGTCCGGCTTTTCTCGTCGATCATCCGCAAGGACGGGGATCGCTATTTCCTTGTCACGCCAGTGGAAAAGGTCGGCATCACGGTCGATGACGCACCCTTCGTCGCCGTGGATTTCGACCCGGTCGAGGGCGGGCTGGAATTCGTCACCAATGTCGGGGACAGGGTGCTTGCCGGCCCCGATCACCCGATCCGCGTCGTGCGGGACCCGGAGACGGGCGAGCCGTCGCCCTATATCCTGATCCGCCGCAACCTCGAGGCGCTGATCGACCGGAAAAGTTTCTACAGGCTTGTCGAACGTGGCGTGACCGAACACCATGAGGGGCGCGACTGGTTCGGGCTGCGGTCAGGCGGCACGTTCTTTCCCGTCATCCCGCGGGCCGAACTGGACGTCTAGACCGAGGGCCGGGCCGATTTTCGCCTTCCCGGAACCCAACAAAGCGCGTTATCGTCCTGTCCAACAGGTATCGTCATTCTTGCGAGGTTAAACATGGCCGATTTCGATTCACAGATTCGCGAAAGCCAGCAACAAGTTGCCGAGGCCCAGTCCAAGATTTCGGAACTGACGAGCCGGATCGAGATTGCCCGCCAGAAGATGGCGGAAGGGTCCGACATCTCGGTCGATATCGAAAACGCCTCGCTCGAGGATGTTCACGCCCATACCGAAGTGATGAACGCCAATATCGCCGAGCTGATCATGGGGCTGGACGATGTGACGGCGGCCTTTTCCAAGGATTTCGACGAGATGCGCAACAAGACGGGCTGGGAAAGCGTCGTCGGCATCTTTTCATCCGCCAAGGCCGATTCGATGCGTCAGGAACGGATGCGCACCGCCTCGATCGACGACAAGTTGCAGGACCTGATTGCCAAGTCCGACACGATCGTGAAGCTGCTCGAAAACCAGCTGACCATGCTCAACGAGCAGAAGGACCAGGTGGAGACCAACCTGACCGGCACCCTGCAGGAACGCGAAACCACCGTGGCCGAACTGGAATCGGTGCGCGCCGAGGTGCTGGCTCTGGATCCAAAGATCATCGAGCTGGAAAACAAGATCAGCGTCGAACAGGACGCCGCGACCCGCACCCGGCTGGAAAGCGAACTGGCCGGGATCAACACCCGCTATAACGAACTGGTTCAGCAGGAGCAGGTCAAGCTGGCGAAATCCCAGACGCTCGAGCGGTATATCGAGAAGGGCAAGACCTGGATCGACAGCCTGCAGAACCAGGCGGCGACGCAGATGGTGCTGATCAACAAGCTGCAGACGGACACGAAACAGCGGGTCGTCCTGTATGATGCGCTGTCCAAATCGCTCAAGACCGCGCAGCAGCAGGATGTGGCCCACCGGATCAACGAGATCGGGGTCAAGACCGACCAGGAGGCGCAGACCGCCATGGCCGCCATCGGGTCGGCCACCAACACCCGCATGGCCGAGATGATGGAGGCTCACGAGGATCACATGGTCTTCGCGCGCGAGGTTCTCGAACAGAAGGCCAAGGCGGACGAGCGGTTCATGCGCCGGTTCCAGAAGATCGTCGAGAAACACGACAGCAACCTTTACGGAGCGTGACCTTGCGAGGTCGGAAGGCCATGATCCGCGCTGCATCGCCCATCGCCCCGGCTGCGCCCCGGCCCGGCCGTGATACGCATTGCCCATGACTGCAATCGAGACGCCCGTCGATCATTTCGACCTGGAGGATACCCGGGTCACCCGGCGGTATTTCGGCAAGTTCGATGCGATCACCGGTCATCTGGCCCGGGTCGCCGGCCGGATGGAGATCGAAGGCCGCCTGAACCGCCACGAGGTGGATGCGATCGCCCGGTATCTGGTGGCGCTGGGCCTGAGCTTTCGGGCGCTGGCGCACAAATACCATTTCGCGGGCCGGTTCGCCCATGCGGGCAAGCTGACCTTCGATCGGGTCGAAAGCGGGTTTCCGGTCTTTCACGAATTGCTCGAGATGGCCAATGACGCGCAGCAGGCCGGACGACACCTGGCCGGTATGCCGACGGAGGAACGGCTCAAGGACGAGATGGTGCGCGTCATCCTGTCGGAGCGGCAGATCCCGTCAAAGCTGCAATATGCGCTGTCCCAACGCCTGTATTACGAGGAGTTGCGCAAGGGAGGGCTGTTCTGGGCGCGCAACGATCCCGAGGCACATTGGCTGGGCAACGTGGATGATGCCCGGCGCCGATACCTATTGCGCTGGGCCGTCTATGACAGCACGATCAACCTGCCCGTCATCTACCTGATGGAGGTGGAGGACACAGGGCGCACCGGCCTGCCCAAGGATGAACGCCGCTGGCCCGGGGTCCAGACCCATCTGATGAGCCAGGCCGTCGCGGGGCTCAAGCTTCTGACGATTGCCACAGGGTTCGACAAGGATTTCGACGATCTGCACCCGACGCGTCTGCGACGGTTCCATATCGGGCCGATGTACAGCCATGCCTTCACCCGCCAGACGGGCCCGATCCGCGAGGTGCTGGCCCAGGCCAAGGCGCCGCCGGGCGAGGACTGGGCATTGGTCTGGACCGAGGAGGAACTGGTCAGCGAGCGCACGGAAACGGAGAGGTCGGGCTGGTTCGGCTCGGTGGAGCGGCAGGTCTTCGCGCTTGATCCCTTTGCCGGCCGCGGCGCCGAGACCGGCGCCACCCGCATGGAACGCGCGATCATCCTGCCCGAGCGGCCCTTTCAGGCGCTTTCGGAACTGAACCCGCCCGGCTTTGCCGATGTCCGGAAATTCGTGGTGGGATCGGGCGGCCGGGTCCTGAGCTATCTGTGATGCGGGGGCGGGCCAAATTTCCCGAAATTTGGCGACAGGGGGCGCTGCCCCCTCTTGGCCGCAGGCGGCCAATTCTCCCCCGGAGTATTTCGGGAAAGATGAAAGGCGCCGGACGGTGCCCAGTGAAGAGGATCCGGTGTCATGAGTGAGACTGCCGATTTCATGGAATTGCGCGAAGAAGATATCGTGAAGCATTATCCGGCGGCGCTGGATCTGCTGAACGGGTTCGACCACGCCCCCCGGATCGCACGGCCCCCAGAGGTCGCACCGGCCGAACGCTCCCCCGGGATCGGCGGGCGCCGGGCGTTCCGGTCGACCACACCGGGGCTTGTCACCCGGAGGACGCGCCGGGCGGACGGGGTGCATCTGCTTGAGGCGATCGCCGGGATAGAGGGCGGGACGGGGCTTGTCTCGGCGGTTCAGGCGGCCGTCCAGACCGCATTGCACAGGGCGATCGCCATTGCGCTGGCGATCGGCGAGACATTTTCCGAAAGCACGGGTCTGGCGGATCTGAAACGGCTCAATCTGGAAGGGGCCCTGCCCCCGGACAGGTCGCGCGATTTCTCGGGGCTGCTTGCGGCGGAGGCCCTGGTGACGCTGCATGTCCTTGGCAATGCAACGGCCTTCCTTCTGGCCTCCCATGCCACGGAGGAACAGGTCGAGATCGGCGATGTCGAGGAGGTCCTGACCGAGAACGGCCAGTTGGCCCTGCATGGCGCGCTGTGGGAGCTTGAGACCGACATCGCGGCATTCGCCACGACCGAGGCGCGGCTGGTGGCCACGGTTCTGGCCTTTGCCGAGGCGCTGATGGGCAAGGTCGCGGCACGGGCCGCCACGGCGCCCGGCCTTGACGCCTTTACCTCGGCCAGCTGGAAGGTGGAGGCGGATGACCTGGTGATCCGCGGGTTCGCACCGTCATCGAAGGCCCGCGGCACCCGGCTGACCATGACCTTCAAGAAGCCGCACGAGGTGGTCGGCAACCACATCGCCAAATACCAGGCGCTGCGGCTGGCCAAGATGCTGATGGCCTATGATTTCGACCGGCGCCTGAACCCCTTTGCCGAGATGGGCGGGTTCATCTTCACCTTCATGGGCGACGGCGCGCCCGGAACCGGCAAGACCACGCTGATCCAGATGATGGCCGGGCTGATCCACGATTATTGCCAGGTGGCGGGATATACCTTCCGCTATCAGAACCTCTCGACGGACAATATCGACAGCTACCAGGGCAAGTCTGGCCAGAATGCCCGCAATTTCATCAACAACATCATCGACCCGCAGGTGATCGGCTTTGGCACGATCGACGATATCGACATGCTGGCCGGCAAGCGGGGCGACCGGCAGTCAAGCACGGGTCAGCTGGAAATCACGTCGGTGCTGATGGATGCCTTTGCCGGGGCGAACACCGTCGTGCGGGGCAATTGCACCTTCGGCATGTTCTCGAACTATCCCGAAAACGTCGATGATGCACTCCGGCAGAGGGCGGGGGCGCGGTTTCTGGTCGACGGGCCGCAGACGCGGGAGGATTACATCGACATCTTCGCGCTTCTGCTGGGCAAGAACCATGACATCCCTCTGGGGGATCACGAGGTCTTTGCGGCGCAGGCCATCGAAAAGGCCGTGGCTGCCAGTTTCGAAAGCCACAACCGGCCAAAGGAAGAGGGGCTGGTCAAGGTCTGGGAAGAGACCGAAGACCGGATCGGCGCGCTCAATACGATCGCCAAGATCGGCACCTATCTCAAGGGTATCCAGATGGCCGATCCGCGGTTCACCGGCCGCGCGATCAAGAACATCACCGACGCGATCAAGGTCCGGTCGATGGATTTCGAACTGCCCGACGAATGGATGGAAGACCCCGAATTGTTCCTCTTCAAGGATTATGACACCAAGCTGTCGATGATATCGGAGCTGCGCAAGCGGATCACGGTCGAGATGGTGATCCAGGAGATCAACCGCTATGCCGACAGCGAATTCCGCTATGCCGACAAGTCCGACGAGGAGGCCATCAGGAAGATGGTCCGTGACTTCGGGCTGACCGAGGAGGCAAAGCGCCGCTACCTTGCCCGGAAGGAGGGATAGGCATGCGCCCGGCCCTCGCCTGGCATCGGTGGAGAGCGGCACCGTGAAGGGCCCGGCCCGCTCGATCATGGGCAAGAAGCTTCAGGCCGAGGCCGAAGAACAGGCCTGGACGCGGACGGTGGTGCGCGCGGGCGTCCTGATCGCGCTGGCCTTCGGGGCGGCATGGTGGTGGCGGGATCTGCCCTGGCCGGGGCGGTCGGGCCTTGCATCGGCCAGCGATCCGGCTTCGGACCATGCCTTGCGGCAGGCGGCCTATCTTTCCTGGGCGGGGATGGTGATGCTGATTCCGGCCTATTATGCCTTCTGGTCGCGCAACCGGTCGGCGCGGGCCCGGCGGACATGGCGGTCGCACTGGACGCTGGGGCTGTGGATTCTGGTCCTGCACATGGTGTGGTCGGCCCATGCGGCATTCGGCTGGGACGTCCCGGCGATGATCGACAGCCCGCGCGTCGCGGCCTTCTGGCCCGCACTCGTGGTGGTTGCGTGGTGGATGTTCGACATCTGGCTTGCCGCGCGCCAGGAGGAGGAGAGCCGGGTCGTGACGGTCCAGCGTATCGGGCTGAGCCTTGCGGTCCTCGGTCTCTATGCCAAGGGGGGCATCTGGGAGGGAGAGACGCTGATGGGGACGATCCTCGGCGCGGCGCTGATCGCGGCGGCGGTGATTTCGGCGCAGGATGCCTGGAAAAAGCGGGGCCGGGCATGAACGGTCTGGTCGAATTCGGCGCAGCCTACCTGCCATGGGCGATCTGGTTCGTGATCATGCTCCGCATGGGCTGGCGGATCCCCGCCGCGATCGACTCGTCGGGGCGGCCGCCAAGGGATGCGGGCCGAAGGTTTGCCTTCGGTGCGGTCGCGCTGACCCTGCTCAGCCTGCCGATCGTCTACCTGATTGCCAGCCTTCAGGCCTCGGTCTTCGGAGGGGAGGGTGCGCGCTGGGCCGGACCCGAAGTTCTGCTGGCCACGGTCGTAATCATCGCGCCCGCGGTCTATATTCCTGTCCTGACGGTGCGGTGCGGGCAATTGTGGCTGGGCGAGAGGGACGCGGGCCAGTGACCTGCCTGCCCAAAGACGTGACGAACGAGACGAGGGAGCGAACGCCATGATTGCCGACGGACTTTTTCTTCCCGCGCTTGTTCTGGCGCTGGTGGGATGGCTCGTCCCCCGGGGCTTGAGCCTCGTTTTTCCCGAGGGTGTGCGCCCGCTTCTGGTGCTGGCCTTCGTGTCGACGATCATCATGTTTCTGGTGGGGTCGCTGTTCTTCGTGGGCCTTTACGTCCTGCGGGGCGTTTCGCTTGACGCGGTTCTGGCCGGCGGGCTGGCGGAGGTCGTTCTTCATTTCGGCCGGCTTGGCCTGATCTCGGCGCTGTTGTGGGGGCCGATCATGATCCTGAGCGTGGCGGGCCTGCCCAGGCATTGGGTCGAGGAGACGTGGTGATGCGCGTGACTGACCTTTTTCCGCGCGCCATCACGCTCAGGACAACAGGGAGGGTGTGGCCATGAAACGGCTGATCGAACGGGGGTTGATGTTCGGCAACCTGATCCATGTGCAAAGCCCGGTTCTGGTCGAGCGCTACAACCGCTCCCTGCGGCACCTGACGGGCAAGCAGACGGCGCTGACCGATTTCCACATCGACATATCCGGGTTCTCGCCCGAAATCGGGGACGAACTGGACGACCTTCACTATCTCAACCATGCGGGGGTGAACCGGCAGTTCATCCTTCTGAGCACGGACCAGAAGACCGCGCCATTGCTGAACGCGTCCTTCTCGACATCGCGGGACATCCTGCGCCGGTTCATCACCGTGAACGAGCCGCAACTCTTTGCGCTGACAGCACGGGACGCCGTCGCGGGGGAGCTGATCAATTCGGTATATCTTGCCGACAGGCCCGCCAAGCTGTTCGACATCAGGCGGGTGTCGATCGAGGCGGACACCACGTCGGGGACGGTGGCCACGGCCGCGAAGCTGGGCCGCATGATCGACCGTTTCAAGACCGAACCGGAGGCGTGGTGGGATGATGTCCTGATCGCCGAGATGATCGGTCTGGCACAGGAGACCGGCGATGTGACCCGCAACCCCGTCCAGCTTGAGGTCATGTCGTTCGAGCAGGACAATTTCTGGACCTCGCTCTTTGGCGGTATCTACCTCTTTCGGGGCGTGGAGAAGCCCGCCCTGATCGCCGCCGATGCGGAGCGCGACCTTGGTGACCTGCCGATCGACCGGGTTCTGCGGTTTTCGGACCGGACGGCGATTGCCCGGTTCCTCGAGGAAAACGGTCTGGTCGAACCGATCGTCAAGGCGCGCGGAATAGATGCCGCCGCGATCCTGCGCCAGAAGATGGATTTCATCGTGGCCGAGATTGCCTCGGTCATGGGCGAGGAACTCGAAGGGGCGACCCGGCGCGACCTGCGGCTTCTGGGTCGCCGCTTCGCGACCCTTTTGCCGGCCGACTGGCAGGGGCTGGCCGATCTGGTCCGCTGGGCCGAAGAGGGCGGTGACTGGCCCCGCATCGACAGCGAACATCCTGCCTATTTCTATACCCTGCGGGCCAGGGACGTGCCCGATGCCGATCTGGTGAACATGCTTCTGGCAGAGCTGTCGCCCCTCGATATCCGGCAGCTGTTCATCTGTCACAAGGAGGCCTTCTATCGCGCCTATGCCGCCTGGCCCGAGACCAAGCAGGCCTATGTGGCCGATTTTCTCCATCGGGAATACATGGTGGACAAGTCCGGGGCGCGGGCGGCACTCTTCGGTCACGAACAGGGCATGGACAACCGGACACCGCCTGCGGGGAATTCTCCATGGGTGCGATCGGGCGGCCCCTCACAGACGCCGCGGGATGACCTTGTCGAACTGGTCGGCCCCTGGGGTGCAGTTACACGTGAACGGAACAGGTAAATGGGTGTCATCAGGCTTTTCGTGATCGCGTTCGTCATTCTGACGGTGATCTATGTGTCGATCTCGCTTTATTCGCGCGCCGCGCGCCGGGAAAAGCTTGAACGCGAATGGGATGAGGAAATCCGCGAAGGTGACCGCGAGGCCTTCGTCAAGGAGGGTCTTGTCGATTACGACGGCTCGCTCAGGCGGCGGCTGATCCTTGCGGTCTATATCATTCCGGTGGCCATCATCGGCACGATTATCTATCTGGTCAATTACTGAGGCACCGCCGGGGAGAGGCATCATGCTGGGCTATCTGAAATGGACATGGCGGATCGTCTTCTGGGGGGTCTTCGTGGCCTTCCTGACCTATGTCCTGCCCGACCGCGACGTGGTGCGCGTGGTGTCGACCGAGGTGATCCGCACCGATTTCACGGGCCTGAACCGACTGTTCTACGCCCAGGCGGATAGCGGAAACGCGGAACAGCCGACCCGCGACCTGCGATTGATCAACACGGTGCGCCGCAACGGCAAGGTCTATGTCTATCGAAACGAGGATACGGGCTGGATCTGGCCACCCTATTTCAAGTTCGACAGCTCCGACCTTCAGGCAGAGGCCGAAGACCTCGTGTCGACAGCCGACACGCCGCAATGGGCGGTCATGACCCATTACGGCTGGCGGGTGCGATACATGACGATCTTTCCCAACGCGATCACCATCCGGCCGATCGACGACCCAGATATCCGCCTGATCCCGTGGTTCAACATCGTCTTCCTGACGATCCTGGGCGCCATACTCTGGGCGATCCTCGTGCGCTGGCGCCGGTTCAAGGCGCGTCGGATTACACCGCGGATGGAGCAGATGGATGCTGCCATCGACGAGCAGAGGGCCGGGGTTTCGCGCTGGCTGTCCACCTGGCGGCGCAAGGACTGACCGGCCGGCCGCGGAGGGGGCGCTGCCCCCGCCTTCGGCCCCCCGGAGGTATTTTCGGAAAGATGAAAGTCTATTCGCCGTAGGGGATCCAGACGGTCTTGACCTCTGTCGATGCCTCGAGGAAGGCGCGACCCTCGCCTTGAGGGCCTTGCCAGTCGCGCGCGCGGGCGTTGTTGACCCATGTCCGCTTGAGGTTGCCCGCGGCATGGGTCTCGATCACGCCCGAGATGTCGGAGGAGGAAAAGGACCAGACGGCATCGACATCGTGATGGCCGGCGAGGGGCGCCGCGAGGTCGACAGGGTCGCCGGTGAGGATATTGACCACGCCTGCCGGCACGTCGGAGGTTTCGAGCACCTGGTAGAAATCCGTGGCGGTCAGCGGAAACGGCCCGGAGGCGATGGCGACGATCCGGTTGCCCATGGCGATGGCCGGGGCCATGACCGATATCAGGCCCAGAAGCGGCGCCTCGTCGGGGCAGAAGACGCCGATCACCCCCACAGGCTCGCGCATGGCGAGCGCCACGCCCCGGATCGGCACGCCATGGGCCTGACCGTCGAACTTGTCCGCCCAGGCGGCATAGGTGAAGAGCCGCCGGATCGAGAGGTCGACCTCTGCCGCCCCGTCCTGCCCTGTCATCGACGCAAGGCGGGCGGTAAATTCGCCTGCGCGCGCCGAAAGGTTTTCGGCAATGTAGTAAAGGATTTGGGCGCGCAGGTGGCCGGTCGTCTTCGACCAGCCGGAGGCGCCGCGCGCGGCCTCGACCGCGTTGCGGATATCCTTGCGGTTGGCAAGGCCCACCTCGCCCAGCCGCGCGCCTTGCGGCGAGAAGACGGCCCGCGAATAGCCGCCATCGGGCCGGGCCTGCTTGCCCCCGATATAGAGCTTGGCCGTCCGGTCGAGCGGGTCTGCCGCGGCGCCTTCGCCCGAATGGGCAGCGACGGGCGCAAGGGGGGCCGGGTCACCGGCGGGGCGCAGATAGGCCGAAAGCCCCTCCCACCCGCCTTCGCGGCCGAAACCGCTTTCACGGACGCCGCCGAAGGGGGCGGCGGCATCGAACATGTTGGTGCCGTTCACCCAGACGACCCCGGCTGCGAGTTTCGGCGCGACATCGAGGGCAAGGTTGAGGTTTTCCGACCAGACCGAGGCGGCAAGCCCGTAGCGCGTGTCATTGGCCATGGCCACCGCCTCGGACGGCGTGCGGAAGGTGGTGGCGACAAGGACGGGGCCGAAGATCTCCTCCTGCATGAGCGGTGAGGCGGGCGAGAGGCCCGTGATCAGCGTCGGCGGGTAGAAGCAGCCCCGGTTCGGCATTGTGCAGGCCGCGACATGGGTCTGACCTTCGGTATTGGCATCGACAAGGGCGCGGATGCGGTCAAGCTGCACCGGATCGACGATGGCGCCCACGTCGATGCATTTGTCCAAGGGGTCGCCGATGCGCAGCTTGTCCATCCGGGCGCGCAGGCGGGCGTGGAATTGCTCGGCGATGCCTTCCTGAACCAGAAGCCGCGATCCCGCGCAGCAGACCTGCCCCTGGTTGAACCAGATCGCATCCACCAGCCCCTCGACCGCGCTGTCGAGATCGGCATCGTCAAAGACGATATAGGGTGACTTGCCGCCCAGCTCGAGCGTGAGAGGGATCCCGCGCCCGGCGGTGGCCTTGCGGATCATGCGGCCCACCTCGGTCGAGCCGGTGAAGGCGATCTTGTCGAGCGGCTGGTCGACAAGGGCCGCACCCGTCGCGCCGTCGCCGGTGATGATGTTCAGAACGCCGGGGGGCACGCCTGCGGCCTGCGCGATCTCGGCGAAGACGAGGGCCGAAAGCGTCGTGTATTCGGCGGGCTTGATCACCACGGTGTTGCCGGCGGCCAGCGCCGGCGCCACCTTCCAGGCCAGCATCAGAAGCGGAAAGTTCCACGGGATGATCTGGCCGCAGACGCCATGGGCGCGCATGCCGGGCTGTTCGCTTTCCAGCAGCTGGGCCAACCCTGCGTGGAAATAGAAATGCCGGATCGCGAGCGGCACGTCGATATCGCGGCTTTCGCGGATGGGTTTGCCGTTGTCGAGGCTTTCCATCACCGCCAGAAGCCGCGAATTGCGCTGCATTCCGCGGGCGATGGCATAAAGGATGCGGGCGCGGCCATGGCCGCCCATCGCCTCCCATGCCGGTTGGGCCTTGCGGGCATGGTCCACGGCGCGGGCCACCTCGTCGGCGGTGCAGCGGGTGACACCTGCGAGGCGCTCGCCCGTGGCGGGGTTGCGGCTGTCGAAATCGTCGCGCGCGGGGCCGCTTTCGCCATTGATGAAGGGCGCGGCCATATGACCCCGCGCCTCGAGCCAGGCCATCGCCTCGGCCGCGCTTTCGGGGGCGGGGCCGTATTCCATCGTGTCGAAGATCTGCTTGATGGTCATGGGAGAAGCTTTCCTCAGTGCGATCGGTCAGGCCATCGCGTGGCGCCAGCTGGCGGAATAGGCGCCGGTTACGTGGTGGTCGAGCTGGCGTTCGATATCGCCCAGAAGCGACGAGGCGCCAAAGCGGAAGAGGTCGGGCCTGAGCCAGCGGTCGCCCAGTTCGTCCTTCACCAGCGCAAGATAGGTCAGCGCGTCCTTTGCCTTGGAGATTCCGCCCGCGGGCTTGTAGCCGACCTTGATCCCGGTCCTGTCCTGATATTCGCGGATCGCGCGCAGCATTGTCAGCGTGACGGGCAGCGTCGCGTTGACCGTTTCCTTGCCCGTCGATGTCTTGATGAAATCGGCACCCGCCATCATGCAGACCAGCGAGGCGCGGGCCACATTGCGGAGCGTTCCGAGTTCGCCCGTGGCGAGGATCGCCTTGACATGGGCATCGCCGCAGGCGGCGCGGAATTCGGCCATCTCGTCATATAGAGCCTGCCAGTTGCGGGTCAGGACGTGACGGCGCGAGATGACGATGTCGATCTCGTCGGCACCGGCGGCGACGCTTTCGCGGATTTCCTCCACCCGCAGGCGGAAGGGCGACAGCCCCGCCGGAAACCCGGTGGAGACGGCGGCGACCGGGATGCCCGAACCCTTCAGCGCCTCGACCGCGGTGGGCACCATGTCGTGATAGACGCAGACGGCGCCGGTGGTCAGCCCCTCCATCCCCAGCGTTCGCAGGATGTCGGGGGCCACTGGCTGGCGCGCCTTGGCGCAGAGCCGCTGGACCCGGCCGGGCGTGTCGTCACCCGACAGAGTGGTCAGGTCGATGAGCGAGATCGCCTTGCACAGCCACGCCGCCTGCCAGTCCTTCTTGACCGAGCGGCGGCCGGGCAGGGTGGCGCAGCGGCGTTCCACCGCGGAAGTGTTCACACGGACATTCGCCACCCAGTCAAGGTCAAGCGGCATGCCGGGATTGCGCGGCTCGTGCAACTGCGGCAGCTGGCTGTCTGAACTGGTGGGTGCAGCTATGTCCGGGGCGGTCTTTGTGCGGGCCATCGGTGTCTCCGTTCTTCGGCGGGACCGTCGCATGGGTCTGCGGGGGAGACAAGTTTTACCATGCGGTAAACGCGTTCGATATCCCGATCTAGAACCCGTAGGCAGCCAGCCCCTCGGCGATGGTGGCCGAGACCAGATTGGCGTGAACACCCGTCGTCGCGTGCTGATCGGGCACCTGAATCACGGTCATGCCGGCCGCGCGCGCCGACCGGGCGCCGGTCTCGCTGTCCTCGAAGGCAAGGCACCGGCCGGGCTGCGCGCCAAGCGCCTCGGCCGCGACGAGGTAGGGCGAGGGGTGGGGCTTGGGGGACAGGGCATCCTCGACCGTGATCACCGCCTGGAAAAAGCTGTCCAGTCCCGCGCCCCGGATCTTGGCCGCGGCCATGATCCGGCGGCTCGAGGTGCAGATCGCCATTGGAAGGCCCCTCTGGTGGATGCGCTCGAACACGTCGGGCACACCGGGTTTCAGGGGGATGCCCGCATCAAAGCGGATCTCGCACAGCCTGTCCCATTCCGCGAAAAAGGCGGTGCGATCGAGCGGGCGGCCGGATTCGCGCGCGATCAGCTCGGCCCGGCGGTTGTCGTCGATACCGGCGAGGGTCTGGAAGAGATCGAGCCCGACCGGATGCCCCAATGCCGCGCAGGCGGCCACCCCCGCCTCGTTGCACAGCACTTCGGTATCGACGAGCGTTCCGTCGAGGTCGAAGATCACGGCGTCGAATGTCACAAGGCTAGAAATCGATGACGAAGCGCTGAAACCCGTCTTCTGCTGGTCCGTCATGTCGTATCGACCTTCTTGCTATATCGGACAGATGGGCCGGCGCCCCGCATCCGCTCAGGAACGTGGCAGAGGTGTCAGGAATCGGTGCGAAACGCCAGACCTCTTGCGGGGTCGGGTCGAAGTCCGGTGCTCCGAAATAGGATGTGACGATGTCGATGATGGGGGCATCCTGACGCGCGACCGAATGGGCGCCGCGCGCCTCTTCATAGCCGCCGCCGCCGCTGGCGCGGAAGCTGTTGGTCAGCAGAAGGACCCTGTCCTGCGGTCGCACGGCCGTGCCGTCGGCAAGGCGGATGTCGCCGATCCGGTCGGTCCGGCGCGAAGGGTCGATCCGGTAGGTCAGGCCGTGAATCACGTCGAACTGATAGGCGGGCACGGTGCTGTCGATCAGTGGCTGATCCCGCTCTCCCGGCTTGATCGGTGCGAAGATGCGCGACGCACGCTCCAGCCAGCGGCGCAGTTGATCGCCGTCCAACTCGACCGCGCACAGATCGTTGGGAAAGGGGTATAGCTCTGTCGCGTGCCGCAGAAGCAGGGGGCCGGCAGGGATGTCCACATAGCCGGCCGCGCCCTCGAAGCCGCCGGCCCGGAACGGGGACACCGCAGCCAACAGGGGCAGACCGGTCGCGACAAGGTCGGGGCGCTGATGGCCGAACCAGATCAGCGCCCGGGCAATCACCGAAAGGGCGCTGCATGGCGCGGCCAAAGTAAAGAAGGACTGGATCGGCAAGGATGTCCGGCCGACCTCGCGGCGGATGAAACGCAAGGTCGCCTCGTGGGTCTTGGAGATGACCCGTCCGATGGGTGCAAAATCAAGCTTTTTCGCGTCATAATCGTCGGGATCGACCGGCTCCGCGCTACAGTCGAAACCGCGGACCGTCCAGCCCGTGCCATCATGGGACAGGTCGAGGTCGACCCGACCCAGATGCGAGCCATAGGCGCCCGGCATCACGACAGGAATGCCGCTGATCGACCCCGCCACGGGATCGGCATCGGCAAGGTTGTCCCATCGCGGACCGGGAAAGACCTTGTGGACATGGCCCGCCACGATCGCGTCGATCCCCGCGACACCGGCAAGCTGCGCCACGGCGTTTTCCTTGACGTCCGGGTCCGACCGGCCGGCGATGCCGGAATGCGCCAGCGCCACGACGATATCGGCGCCCGCCTCGCGCAGGCGGGGCACGATGGTCCGCGCCGTCTGGACGATATCGAAACCATGAAGGTCCGAGCCCACCGAATAGCTTTCCCATTCCACAGTCTGGGGCGGCGCGAAGCCGACGATCCCGATCCGGAGGAGCAGTTGTGTGCCGTCCTCGGTGGTGATCGTCTTGTCGACCAGTGCCCGCGGGATGAAGACGGGCGCGTCGCGACGCCCGGACACGCCCCGGGCGCAGACGATATTCGAGGACACGAAGGGAAACCGCGCGCTTCTTGACAGATCGTCAAGGAATTCAAGCCCGTAGGTAAAGTCGTGGTTGCCGGGTGTGACCGCGTCATAACCCATGTCATTCATGGCCGCGATCATCGGATGAACCCGCTCGTGGCCCAGCTGGACCGCATCGGAAACCGGGCTGCCCTGATAGGCGTCGCCATTGTCGACGAGAAGGACCGCCGTTCCGGGTTGCGAAAGGAAACCCCTTGTCAGCCGATGAAACAGCTTGGCGACCGAAACGAGGCCGCGACCCGGGGCAGGGCGGTCCGACAGGTAATCGTGGGGCGCGAACTGCATGTGCAGGTCCGTCGTCGCGAGGATGCGAAGACGGGCCGATTGTCGATCGGCGTCCTGATTCTGACCTTCATCCTGGCTCAAGCAAAGGGTCCATCGCTTCTTCAACCTATGGGCGATTAAACCGTTTTTGCGAAGAATGTCGATGGGGCACGGAAACCGATTTCTGGGAAATTGCGGTTTCCTCCGGATCGTGTCAATTCAGGGTCATGAGAATTGCAGAAACGGTCACCTTCGGTGGCTCCGCCCTTGATCGCCGCGCCGATCTGAGATCCCGTCCCGAGACGCTTGCCTCGCTCCTGTCGCAGGGCGATGCGGGCATCGTGCCGTTCTGGCGCGGCAAACCGCTTGTCACCCGGTCGGGGGATGACATCGCGCTGGGCTGGCTTCGACCCGGGCACGAGGCGCTGTCCGACGCCGTCGAGGCGCCCGTCTTTCTCGGGCTGGATGATGGCCGGCCGGTCTGGGCCGCCGACATCTCCCGCTGGAACCCGGAGGATGTGGACATGTCGACGCTGGGCCTGTTTCTCGACCCCAGCGAACAGCATCACCCCGATATCAGCGATGACATGTGGTTCGCCGAACTGCGCTCCGTAATGACACGGCTCGATCCCCGAAATGCCGAACTTGCGGCCAGCGCCAAGGCGGTTCTGGGCTGGCACCAGACGCATGGTTTCTGTTCGCGCTGCGGCAGCCGGAGCCGGATCGAGATGGCGGGCTGGCAAAGGGTCTGCCCCGATTGCGGCGGGCATCACTTTCCCCGGACGGACCCGGTCGTGATCATGCTGATCGTCAGCGGCAACGATGTCCTGCTTGGCCGGAGCCCCGGCTGGCCGGAGGGGATGTTTTCCCTGCTTGCCGGTTTCGTGGAGCCGGGCGAAAGCCTCGAGGCCGCCGTGCGCCGCGAGGTGTTCGAGGAAACGGCCGTGCGGGTCGGCCCGGTTTCCTATCTGGCGTCCCAGCCCTGGCCGTTCCCGGCCTCGCTGATGTTTGGCTGCCTCGGTCAGGCGACAAGCCGCGATATCGTCGTCGACCCCGAAGAGATCGAACAGGCGTTCTGGGTCAGCCGCGAAAGGCTGGCCGCCGCGTTCCGTGGCGAGGACGATGCGATCCAGCCCGCCAGACCGGGGGCGATCGCACGTTTTCTGCTGGAAAACTGGCTGGCCGACCGGCTGGACTGAGATTGATTTGACCTTGCTCCGGCAGCCCGCATAATCGTCAACTGAGGTTACAGGCAGGGGCAGGGTATGGAATTCAACACACGTCAGGATATCGAGGCACCGATCGCGTTCGTCTTCGAACAGGTGACCAATTTCGCGTCCTTCGAAAAGCAGGCGCTGAGGCGGGGGGCCGAAGTCCAGCGCCGCGACGCGCTCGGACAGCCGGGGATCGGCGTGGGATGGGACATCACCTTCTCGTTCCGGGGCAAGGACAGGCACATCTCGGCCGAGATCACCGAATTCGACCGACCGAACGGGTATCGCATCCAATCCGTCGCCTCGACGATAGATGCCGATCTCGTGGTCGATCTGCTGCCGCTGTCCAAGGGGCGGACACGCCTGACGGTGACGACGACTCTGAGCGCCAAGAACCTTGGCGCCAAGCTGATGCTGCAATCGCTCAAGGTGGCGAAATCGTCGCTGAATGCCAGGTTCCGCAAACGGGTCGAGAAATTCGCGATGGAGGTCGCGGATCGCCACACCCGACGGATGGCCGGGTCCTGAGCCGCCGCCTGCCGCGCCGGCATTTCCTTGCCAGCGCGGCCCCGAGGTCTTTACCCTGAGGACAACAGGGGCTGCGGGGCATTGCGATGATCTATTCCTTTGCCGGACTCACGCTTGACGATGGCGCGCACCGCCTTCTCCGCGATGGCCGGGATATCCCGGTGGAGCCTCAGGTCTTTGATATCCTGCGCCTTCTGGCCGGCAATGCCGGGAGCCTCGTGACCAAGGACCGCCTCATCGCCGAGGTCTGGGGCGGACGGATCGTGTCGGAAGCCACGATCAGCGCCGCGCGCAAGGCCGTGGGCGACAGCGGCAGCGCACAGAAGATCATCCGGACTGTCCAGCGCCGCGGGTTCCAGATGGTGGCGGATGTCTCGGTCAATGATCCGGTCGTGCCGGACGAGACCGCGCCGATCCGGCAGACGATCCGTTATACGGGGTCGGCCGACGGTGCCAGCATTGCCTGGTCCGAGGCGGGCGCCGGAGCGCCGCTTCTGTTCGCGTGGCACCACCTGTCGCATCTCGAACAGGATTGGGGCAGCGGTCTCTTGCGCCGCCAGTTGATGGCGCTGGCCGAAAGATATCGGCTGATCCGCTATGATCTGCGGGGCGCCGGGCTGTCCGATCCACTTGGCTCCGGGGACAGGTTCGACACCCATGTCGAGGACATGCTGGCCGTGGCCGATGCCGCGGGGCTGGACCGGTTCCCCGTCGTGGCCACCCTGCAATCGGCAGCCTTCGCGATACGGATTGCCGCGACATTCCCCGAACGGGTGTCCTGCCTCGTTGTGCACAATGGATATGCAAGGGGCCGGGCGATCCGCGAAAATGCGCCCGAGGCGGCGGAAAACGATCCGTTCATCTCGCTTCTCAACAGCGGAGGCTGGGGGGACCCTGAAAACGGGTTCATGCGGGCCTGGGCCACGATGGTCCAGCCGATGCATTCGGCCGACGAAACGACCGAGCTGATCCGCCTGATCGCCCATGCGGGGACGACGCGGGATGCGCTTCTTCAGCGGCAGATCCTCGATACGCTGGACGTGCGGGCCGATCTGGCGCGCGTTCAGGCGCCGACGCTGGTCATCCATGCAAGGATGGGCGCCGTGCATCCGGTGGCCGAGGGGCGCGGCGGGTATCCCGGGTGCCGAATTTCTGGAGGTGGACAGTTCCAACACCTTCTTCACGTCCTGCGACCCGGCCTTCGACCGGGTCCTTGCCGCGACGATGGATTTCATCGACCGGCACGGGCCATCGGGCGCGGCCTAGTCGTCTCTGCGGCGGGGCGAGGCCGGGTAGACACCCATCAGCTTGACCATGTCGGTGAAGTAGTCCAGCTCCTCGAGGGCCAGCTGAAGATTGCGGTCGTCGGGATGGCCCTCGACCTCGGCGAAGAACTGGGTGGCATGGAAACTGCCGCCTACCATATAGCTTTCCAGCTTGGTCATGTTGACGCCGTTGGTCGCGAAGCCGCCCATCGCCTTGTAGAGCGCGGCAGGGATGTTGCGCACCCTGAAGATGAAGCTGGTGACCATGCCGTTCTCGCCCCGGCGGCTCAGGTCGATGTCGCGGGCCATCACGAGAAAGCGGGTCGTGTTTCGGTCATGGTCCTCGATATTGCGGGCCAGGATATCGAGCCCGTAGATCCCGGCGGCCAGTTCCGATGCAAGGGCCGCGGATGTCATGTCGTCGCCCGACGCCACGTCCCGCGCGGCGCGGGCATTGTCGGGGCTGACCCTCGGCTGGATCGCATGTTCGCGCAGGAACCCCGCACATTGAGGCAGGATCACGGTGTGGCCAAACGCCGTCACGATCTGGTCGAGACGGGCGCCGGGCTTGCCCAGAAGGTTGATATGAACCCGGACAAAGGCCTCGTCGACGATGTGCAGCCCGCTTTCGGGCAGCAGGTGATGCACATCCGCGACCCGTCCATAGGTGGAGTTTTCGACGGCGATCATCCCCAGATCGGCCTCGCCGTCGCGCACGGCGCGGATCGCGTCGTCGAAACTCGCGCAAGGGAGCGGATCATGGCCGGGCCGGGCCTCGACGCAGGCCTGATGGCCATAGGCACCAAGCTCTCCCTGGAAGGCTATTCGTTTCGCCATGTGTGCTTTCCTCCTGCCAGCCGGAAAAACGGGCATTTCGTCGCGCCTCTACACCTTGCTTTCTGTGGAGGTAAGCGGATAGATAGCCGCGAATTTGCGAACGGGAATGGAACGCGACATGTTCGACACAATGACCATGACAAAGATCGTTGGCGGCCTTTGCAGCACGCTTCTGATCTTTCTCCTCGGTGGCTGGGCGGCCGAGCTGATCTATCACGGTTCCGGCGGCCATTACGATGAAGAGCAGGCCTATGTGATCGAAGTCGAGGACGGCGAAACGGAAGAAGCGGCCGAAGAGATCGAAGTCCCGTTCGAAGACTTTTATGCCGCTGCGACCGCAGATGCCGGGGAGAGCGTCTTCCGTGGCTGTCGCGCCTGCCACGCGGTCGAGGCTGGCCAGAACGGCACCGGACCTTACCTGCATGGCGTCGTGGGCCGCGAGGTCGGGGCCGCCGAAGGGTTCAACTATTCCGGTGCCCTGTCGGAAGCAGCCGATGTCTGGACCCCGGAAGAGCTGAACGCCTTCCTCGAGGATCCCAGCGGCTATGCGCCGGGCACCTCGATGAGCTATAATGGCCTGCGCGACCCCGAAGACCGCGCGAACCTGATCGCCTATCTCGACAGCCTCGACGGCTGAGTGTTCCGGACTCGCCGGTCCGCGACCGCGGACCATACAAAAAGCGCCGCCCTGTCATGCACGAGGGCGGCGTTCTTGTGCGGGTCGAGCGGTTTTCGCGCGGCAACGTTGCCGTGAGTTAACACATTCGCAACTTGCACATTCGCCAAATCGGCCATTAGCCTTATCTGTAGCGAGATCACGTCTTCAGAAATGTCGGAGAGCCTCATGTCAGATCGTTCCGCCTGCGCCACGCGCCCCCAGACGAATGCCTTCGCGTCCGATTGGAGATACTGGTCCCTTGGCGCGGCCCTCGCAGTCGTGGCCGGGCTTGCCTCTCAGGGGGCATGGGCCCAGGACGGTGAAACGGTCGTGAGTCATGGCTACAGCAATTTCGGAGAGTTGAAATACGGCCCCGACGATGTGCTGGCCTATGTGAACCCCGACGCGCCCAAGGGCGGGGAGATGGCGCTCTGGTCGCAGGGCTCCTTCGACAGCTTCAACCCCTATGCCCGCGAAGGCTCGACCGTGTCGCTGGCAACGCTGCCCTATGAAAGCGTTCTGACCTCGACGGCAGATGATCCCTACGGGTCATATTGCTACCTTTGCGAGACGATGGAATATCCCGAAAGCCTGGATTGGGTCATCTTCACCATGCGGCACGACGTGACCTTTGCCGATGGCACGGCGATGACCGCCGAGGACGTCGCCTTTACCTTCAACCTGTTCCAGGAACAGGGCATCTCCGAATATCGCAACGTCGTCAGCCAGTTCATCTCCGAGGTCGAGGTGCTGGACGATTACAGGGTCAAGTTCACCTTTACCGAAGACGCGCCGCGGCGTGACGTGATCGGCTTTGCCGGCGGAACTTCGGTCTTTTCCAAGGCGTGGTTCGAGGAAACCGGCACCCGGATCGACGAGGTCGCGAAAGAGCCCTTCATGGCAACCGGCCCCTATGTGCTGGAAGAGGTCGACTGGAACCGCCGCGTGGTCTTTGCGCGCGATCCCGACTGGTGGGGCACCGCGCATCCGATCAATACCGGCCGACAGAATTTCGATGAGATCCGGGTCGAGTATTTCGCCGACAGCTCCGCCGCCTTCGAGGGATTCAAGTCCGGGGCCTACACGTTCCGCAACGAGAACAGCTCGCTCCAGTGGGCGACCGGGTATGAATTCCCTGCCGTCGAAAGAGGTTTTGTCGTCACCGCCGAACTGCCCGACGGGAACATCGGGCAGGGGCAGGGTTTCGTCTTCAACCTCGACCGGGAAAAATGGCAGGACAACCGGGTCCGGCAGGCCATCAACATGATGGTGAATTTCGAATGGATGAACGAAAGCCTGTTCTACGGCATCTATGACCGGCCCACCTCGTTCTGGGACAATTCGGACCTGCGCGCCGAAGGCACGCCCAGCGAGGGCGAGATCGCGATCCTTCAGCCATTGGTCGACGATGGGCTTCTGCCGGCCTCGATCCTGACCGAACCGGCCGTGATGCCCTATGTCTCCTCCACGACGGAGCGGCCGCTGGACCGGGGCCTGCTGCGCCAGGCATCCGCCCTGCTTGACGAGGCCGGCTGGGTCGCGGGCGAAGACGGCATCCGCCGCAAGGACGGGGAGCCGCTGACAGCGGTCTTCCTGCAATTCTCGCCGCAATTCGACCGCATCGTGAACCCCGTGATCGAAAACCTCGAACGGCTGGGCGTGCAGGCCACGCTGGAACGGGTCGACACCTCGCAATATATCGAGCGGCGCCGGTCGGGCGCTTTTGATCTGGTGAACCACTCTCTGGGTCAAGGCTACGAGCCCGGAACGGGGCTGCGCCAGTGGTTCGGTTCGGAAACGGCCGATGACAGTTCGCGCAACCTGATGCGCCTGCGCTCCGAAGGGGTGGACCGGCTTCTGGATGTGGTGATCGCGGCGGAAAGCCTGGAGGATCTGACCACGGCCACCCGCGCCCTTGACCGTGTTCTGAGGGCCGAGGGGTTCTGGATCCCGCAATGGCAGAAGAACACGCATACCATCGCCTATTACGACATGTATCGCTATCCCGAGCCGCTTCCGCCGCTTGCGCTGGGGGAGCTGGATTTCTGGTGGTATGACGCCGAAGCCGCGGCCGAACTCGAGGCGGCTGGCGCCTTCCAGTAAGGCAGGATCATGGGTGCCTATATCCTCCGTCGGTTGTTGCTGGTGATCCCCACCCTGTTGGGGATCATGATCATCAACTTCACGCTGATCCAGTTCGTCCCCGGCGGGCCGATCGAGCAGATCATCGCCCGCATGGAAGGCGGCGGTGACGTGTTCGAGACGATCGCGGGTGGCGGATCGGAACTTGCGGCGGAAACCGAGAGCGACAGCGACTATATCGGCGCCCGGGGCCTGCCAGCGGAATTCATTGCAGAGCTTGAGCGGGAATTCGGCTTTGACAAGCCGCCCGTGGAACGGTTCTTCAACATGATGTGGGACTACATGCGCTTCGATTTCGGGGAAAGCTGGTTCCGCTCCGTTTCGGTTGTCGACCTGGTGCTGGAAAAGATGCCTGTCTCGATCACGCTGGGGCTGTGGTCCACGCTGATCGCCTATCTGATCTCGATTCCGCTGGGCATTCGCAAGGCGATCCGGGACGGCACGCCATTCGACACCTGGACATCGGGGGCGATCATCATCGGCTATGCGATTCCCGGCTTTCTGTTCGCGATCCTCCTGATCGTGCTCTTCGCAGGCGGCAGCTACTGGCGGATCTTTCCGCTTCGGGGCCTGACCTCGGATGATTGGGAAAGCCTCAGCCTGATCGGCAAGGTCCTCGATTACCTGTGGCACATCACGCTGCCGGTCTTTGCCTCGACCATCTCGGCCTTTGCGACGCTGACACTTCTGACCAAGAACAGCTTTCTCGACGAGATCAAGAAGCAATACGTGATGACCGCTCGCGCCAAGGGCCTGACCGAAAGCCGCGTCCTTTATGGCCACGTCTTCCGCAACGCGATGCTGATCGTCATCTCGGGCTTTCCGGCGCTGTTCATCGGGGTCTTTTTCGGGGGCAGCCTGATCATCGAGACGCTGTTCTCGCTGGACGGTCTGGGGCGGCTGGGCTTCGAGGCGGCGGTGGCGCGCGATTACCCCGTGGTCTTTGGCACATTGTTCGCCTTTTCGCTGATGGGCCTGATCATCGGGATCCTCACCGATCTGACATATGTCTTCATCGATCCCCGCATCGACTTCGAAAGCAGAGGCTGATGGCAGAGATCGCATATCCCGACCCACCGCCTGAGGGTCCCACGCCAAGCCCGAAGCGGCCCCGGCGGCGCTGGCTGTCGCCGCTGAACGAACGGCGCTGGCGGAATTTCCGCCGCAACCGGCGGGCCTATTGGTCGTTGATGATCTTCACTTTCCTGTTCGTGCTGTCGCTGTTTGCCGAGTTCATCGCCAACGACAAGCCGATCCTCGTGAATTACCGGGGCGACCTGCGGATGCCGGTCTTCACCTTCTATTCCGAGCAGGATTTCGGCGGAGATTTCCCGACCGAGGCGGGCTATTCCGACCCTGAGGTGCAATGCCTGATCGTGACGGGCGGTCTGCTGGAATGCTTTGACGACCCGGACGGGCTGATCGAGGCCGTCGCCAACGGCGAAGAGCTTGCGCTTGAGGGGTTCGACGCGGGCTGGATGATCTGGCCGGTCATCCCCTATTCCTACAAAACCGTGGTGGACGTGCCGGGCGTTGCCCCCGCGCCGCCATCCGAGACGAACTGGCTGGGCACCGACGACACCAAACGCGATGTGGTGGCGCGGGTGATCTACGGGTTCAGGCTGTCGGTCTTCTTCGCGCTGATCGTCACGGCCGCGGCTTCGGTCATCGGGATCGTGGCCGGGGCGGTGCAGGGGTATTTCGGGGGCTGGACGGACCTGATCTTCCAGCGTGTGATCGAGATCTGGACCGGCACGCCGTCACTTTACGTGATCATCATCGTCTTCGCGATACTGGGGCGAAGTTTCTGGCTCATCGTGTTCCTGACAGTGCTGTTCGGATGGCCGGCGCTGGTCGGGGTGGTGCGCGCCGAATTCCTGCGCGCGCGGAATTTCGAATATGTCCGCGCGGCCCGGGCGCTGGGCGTGTCGAACCGGGTGATCATGTTCCGCCACATGCTGCCGAACGCGATGGTGGCGACGGTGACGATGCTGCCCTTCCTCGTGACGGGGTCGATCGCGACGCTGGCCTCGCTGGATTTCCTCGGTTTCGGCCTGCCGTCCTCGGCGCCGTCGCTGGGCGAGCTGACCTTGCAGGCCAAGCAGAACCTCCAGGCCCCGTGGCTGGGCTTCACCGCGTTCTTCACCTTTGCGATCATGCTGTCGCTACTGGTGTTCATCTTCGAGGGCGTCCGCGACGCGTTCGATCCCAGAAAGACATTCTCATGAGGGCCGCAACAAATTTCGCGAAATTTGTTGCCCGCGCGTGGCCGCGATGAGCGGGGTGGTTCTGAACGTCCGCGACTTGCGGGTCGCGTTCAAGCAGGACGGCGCCCTGATCGAGGCCGTGCGGGGTGTGTCCTTCGAGGTGCGCAAGGGCGAGACGGTCGCGCTGGTCGGCGAATCGGGGTCGGGCAAGTCGGTGACGGCGCTGTCGACGGTCAAGCTTCTGGGAGACAATGCCGAGGTCTCGGGCTCTGTCACCTATGACGGGCGCGAGATGATCGACGCCGATGATCGTGTGCTGCGCGAGGTGCGGGGCAACGACATCTCCTTCATCTTTCAGGAGCCGATGACCTCGCTCAACCCGCTGCACACGCTGGAAAAGCAGTTGCGCGAATCGATCGAGCTGCATCAGGGCCTGCGCGGCGAGGCGGTGCGCCGACGCATCATCGAATTGCTCAACCAGGTGGGCATCCGCGACCCCGAGGAGCGGCTGACAGCCTTTCCCCACCAATTGTCCGGCGGTCAGAGGCAGCGCGTGATGATCGCGATGGCACTGGCCAACGATCCCGAACTGCTGATCGCGGACGAGCCTACAACGGCGCTCGACGTGACGATCCAGGCGCAGATTCTGGATCTGCTGGCCGATCTGAAGGCCCGGCAGGGGCTGTCGATGCTGTTCATCACCCATGACCTGACCATCGTGCGCCGGATCGCCGACCGGGTCTGCGTCATGAAGGACGGTGTGATCGTCGAACACGGGCCCACCGAGGAGATCTTCGGCGCGCCCCGCCACGAATATACGCGGATGCTCTTGTCGGCTGAATCTGTCGGCCGCCCTGCGCCGGTGCCCGCGGGGGCCGAACTGGTCGCCCAGACCGAGGCCCTGCGCATCTGGTTTCCGATCCATCGCGGCCTGCTGAAACGGACGGCGGGCTACGTCAAGGCCGTGAATGCCGCATCGCTGTCGGTGCGCGCGGGCGAAACGGTGGGGATCGTGGGCGAATCGGGGTCGGGCAAGACGACGCTTGCGCTGGCCATCATGCGGCTGATCGGGTCCGAAGGGCCGATCACCTTTCAGGGCAAGCGGCTGGACGGCCTGTCGCAACGTCAGTTGCGACCGGTGCGCAAGGACATGCAGATCGTGTTCCAGGACCCGTTCGGCAGCCTCAGCCCGCGCATGACGGTCGAACAGATCATCGCCGAGGGTCTTGGCGTCCATGGTGTGGAGCCGGGCCGCAACCGCCGGGACATGGTGGCCGAGATCATGCTCGAGGTCGGTCTCGACCCCGTGATGATGGACCGCTATCCGCACGAATTCTCGGGTGGACAGCGGCAGCGCATCGCGATCGCCCGAGCTCTGATCCTCAGGCCGCGGCTGATGGTGCTGGACGAACCGACATCGGCGCTCGACATGACGGTGCAGGTCCAGATCGTCGAATTGCTCCGGCAATTGCAGGTGAAATTCGGTCTGGCCTACATCTTCATCAGTCACGACCTCAAGGTGGTGCGCGCCCTCAGCCACAAGGTCATCGTGATGAAGAATGGCGACGTGGTCGAGCAGGGCGACGCGATCGACATCTTCGACAATCCGCAATCGGACTATACCCGCGCGCTGATGGAAGCGGCCTTTGTCGAGCCGCCGCAATCGGCCTGAGGCTCTAGCTGTCGTCGGTTCCGATCATGAAGCAGGTCGTTCCGCGTGCCTGAAGCCGCCGGCAGGCCATGTCCGCGTCTTCGCGGGTCAGACCCATGAAGTTCGCGTCGAACCCGCCCGACCGCTGGATGACGCGGCGCAGGGCGCCGTTCAGCGCCGCAGGTTCGGCCAGAGCGACCTGGATCAGGATACGTTCGGCCTCGCCGCGGTTCGGGAACCTGCCGAGATTGACACCCCAGTAGCGGCCGCCCGATGTCGAGACCCGGGTCACGACCTCGGGTTCCGAGGATGGGGCAATTTCGGCGGGGGTGATGGCCTCGGCCGTCATGATGATCTCGGCGGGGCGCACGGGTGGCGTGACCTCGACGATTTCGGGCGCCAATGGGGTCGCGGCGGCGATCAGCGTCTCTTCGGAGGCGGGCGCATCGGTGACGGCTGTTTCCGCCGTCACTTCGGTGAATTCGTCGGCGCCGGCCGACCCGGCTGGCGTGTCCTCGGGCGAGGCGAGGGCAAGGGCCAGCGCGTCGTCGATGGCTGCGGTGGTCGAGGCCACGAGTTCGGGAGCGGGGGCCGTGACTCCGGGGGCGGCGGCCGCGACTTCTGGGGCCGCGACTTCGGGAGCCGTGACGGGGCGGGCCTGCGGGCGCAACGCGCGTTCGACAAGGCCCGACACGCGGATCGTGCGGGCCACGGGGCCGCGCGGGATGTTGTTGCCCACCACGATCTCGGGTCCCTGGTCGACATAGGCGCCGGGCGCATCGGGTGCGCTGATCCGCGCGCGTCGCGGCGCCTCGCGGAAACCAAGGTCCATCAGTTCTGCCACCCGGGCATTGCGGTTCGCGGTCGATGTCCCGCCGAAGACGGTGGTGATGATGCGCACGCCCCCACGCTCTGCCGACGCCACGAGGTTGAAGCCGGCTGCGTTGGTGAAACCGGTCTTGATCCCGTCGGCACCTTCATAGGCATCCAGAAAGCGACGGTTCGTGTTGTTCACGGTAGCAATTCCGGCATCGGCTGACCGGCGCGAGAACAGGTTATAATACTGGGGGAAGTCGTAAATCATGTGCCGGCCGAGGATCGTCATGTCCCGCGCCGTCGACATGTGACCGGATTCCGTCAGCCCGTGCATGTTGATGAAATTCGTCTGGGTCATGCCCATGGCGCGGGCTGTGGCGTTCATCCGGGCGGCAAAGGCCTCTTCGGAGCCGGAGATCGCGATCCCGATCGCGGTTGCGGCGTCATTTGCGGATTTCACGGCCGCGGCCCGGATCAGGAACCGAAGGCGGATCGACTGTCCGGCCCGAAGCCCGATCTTCGAGGGCGGTTCGGCTGCTGCGGCCGAGGTGATGCGCACCTCGGTATCCAGGTCGATCTCGCCGCGGCTGACCGCCTGAAGCGCGATGTAGAGCGTCATCATCTTGGTCAGCGATGCCGGATGCAGCCGGGTGTCGGCATTCTCGCTGTGGAGAACCTCGCCTGTTCGGGCATCCATCACCATCGCGGCGAACGGGGCCGACCATCCGGCCGTCGGCGCCAGGGCGCCGGCAAGAATCATGAATAGAAACATGAGCCCAATACGGGCTGCCTGTCCGATACGACCTATCACGTCGACTGCCTTTGTACTGCCTCATGGTGCCGGTTTTTTGGTGGCACCTTATGATTTGACAAGAAAGTAGCACGCCCTTCAAAATCGGAAAATACCCTATTTTCAGGAACTTTTGGCGTGACCCTCATGCAACTCCGCTATATCTGGGATGGTCTTCCCGACGATACGCTATATCCGGCGAGTCGCGCCGGCCTGTTGTGGCGGGCATCCGGTGGCTAGACGATCCGACCCAGCAAGGCCGGCAGCGCGGCCATCGTGTCGATCCGGTGGAATCGGGGATGATCGACCGGGGCATCCGCCTGTTCGAGCTCCCAGGTCAGATCGTGGGGGACATGGATCCCGTGGGCGCCAGCCTCGATCGCGGGCAGGACGTCGGAGCGGAGCGAATTGCCGATCATCACCGCGCGCGCATCCGGGCCAAAGATGCGCGCATAGGTGGGCGCGGTCTTTTCGCTGACGATCTCGACCCGGTCGAAATGCTCGCCAAGCCCGGACTGGGCGAGTTTCCGCTCCTGATCGAGAAGGTCGCCCTTTGTCACGAGGACGAGCGTGGCGGTGCCTTTCAGTGACAGGATCGTGTCCTCGACCCCGGGAAGCAGCTCGATCGGATGGGCGAGCATCTCTTGTCCGGCCGCAATCAGCTCGGCGATCACGGAGGCGGGAACCCGTTCCTCGGTCACCTCGATCGCCGTCTCGATCATCGACAGGACAAAGCCCTTGATTCCATACCCGTAATGGCCAAGGTTGCGTTTCTCTGCGGCCAGAAGCCGGTCCGACAGGCGGTCGGCATCGGTGAAATCGCGCAGCAATCGGGCGAATCGCTCCTGCGTCAGCTGAAAGAATCTCTCATTGTGCCAAAGCGTGTCGTCCGCATCGAAGCCGATTGTCCAACCATTCAGGCGCGTCATGTCGGGTCCTTGCCAAATGCGGGCTTTTCACGGGGCGTTCGGAGATTATATAAAGCACCTCACGAGTTGACTCACCCTCAGAAAACGAAAGCGATGATGCGCGCCGATTTCTACATGATGTCTGACGGGACCAAGGGTGACGATGATGCCGGGGTCAAGCTTGAGACCCGGACAAAGACAAAGCGTCCGCCCCTCTACAAGGTCCTGATCCTGAATGACGACTACACGCCGATGGAATTCGTCGTGCACGTTCTCGAGCGGTTCTTCGGCATGAATCATGCGCAGGCCTTCGAATTGATGTTGACGGTTCACAAGAAGGGGATCGCCGTGGTCGGCGTATTCTCCTTCGAGATCGCCGAAACGAAGGTGGCGCAGGTGATGGACTTCGCCCAAAGGCATCAGCACCCGCTGCAATGCACGATGGAAAAGGAGTAGGGCGCCGTCCCGGTGCCGTCCTGCCATGGCCAGATCCCGTCTGAGCACAGCCCTGTCCGAGGGCTTTCTTTCCCTGCCCGTAGATGGCGAGATCGTCGTGATGCGACCGCCGATCGGCCATGATCTGGCGGACCTGCCCCGCGACAGGACACTGATCGTTCACGGTTTCCGCCCCGATGCGGACTATTGGTCGGATAGCGGGTTCGAGGTTGCCCGCAGGGCCGATGCGGCGGCCATGAGCATCGTTGTCGTCCCCCGTTCCAAGAGGCAGGCCCGCGCGATGGTGGCCCGGGCCGCATCCCTTGGCGGGACGATTGTCGTCGATGGACTCCGGACAGATGGTGTCGACGGGCTCTTTCGTGAAATCCGCAGCCGGGTGGGCGAGATGCCGAGCATCACCAAGGCCCATGGACGGCTCTTCGCCTTTGCCGCGTCGGCCGCCGATTTCTCGGATTGGGCGCATGAGGCGCCCGAAAAGGGGCCGCACGGATTTTTCTGTCAGCCGGGGGTCTTTTCCGAGGATGGGATGGACAGGGGCTCGATGCTGCTGGCCGCGGCATTGCCCGCGAAACTGGGCGCCCGCGTCGCCGATCTGGGGGCCGGCTGGGGCTATCTGGCCATGCAGGTGCTGACACGCGACGGCGTCGAGCAGGTGCATCTGGTCGAGGCCGAGGCCGACGCGCTGGATTGCGCCCGGCTCAACGTCACCGATGACCGGGCGGTGTTCCATTGGGCGGATGCGCGGGACTTTGCGGCCGATCATCCCTTTGACACCATCGTCACGAACCCGCCGTTCCACACCAGCCGCAAGGCAGAGCCGTCACTGGGCGAGGCCTTCATCGCCGCTGCCGCCCGGCTGCTGTCGCCGCAGGGCGAGCTGTGGCTTGTCGCCAACCGCCATCTGCCCTACGAGGCCGCCCTTCGCGAGGCCTTCACCAATGTCGAGGAGGCGGGGGGCGATCCGGCGTTCAAGATATTCCGCGCCGCGCGGCCGAAACGACACCGCGCCCGGCGCCGCTGAGGAGAGACAGATGTCCTTTTCCATTGCTGGCAAGACCGCGATCGTGACCGGCGCGGCCCATGGGGTGGGTCTTGCCATCGCACGGCGATTCGTCGAGGCCGGGGCCAATGTCGTCTTTGCCGACCGCGACGAGGATGCCCTGCGCCACGAGGTCGAGGGCCTGTCCGATGACGAGGACGGGCATGTCCGCCTGTTTGTCGGCGATCTGCGGGAAAAGCTGACTATCGCCAACCTTCTGTCGCTGACGGTCGATGCCTTCGACTCGGTCGATATTCTCGTGAATGCCTCGCGGCAGGTCCTGACGACCGATCCGCTCGACCCGGACGATTTCAGCGTCTCGACCCTGCTGGAACAGAACATGATGACCGCGCTTCGGCTGAGCCAGGCGACGGCAAAGCGGATGATCAAGCAGGTCGAGGACGAGGAAAGCCCGGCCTCGGCCGGTTCGATCATCAACCTGTCCTCCATCGCCTCGCGCCGCGCGCATCCCGATCTTCTGGCCTATTCGGTCAGTTCGGCGGCGATGGACCAGATGACAAGGTCGCTGGCGGTTGCGCTTGCGCCCAAGGGCATCCGCGTCAATGCGGTCGCCTTTGGCAGTGTCATGAGCGCAAGCCTGAAGGGCGCCCTGCGCGACGACCGCGAGATGCGCGACGAGATCGTCGATCATACGCCGCTGAAGCGGATCGCCGGACCGGGCGAAGTGTCGGATGCGGTGCAATACCTGGCCTCTGACGCTTCGGCCTTCGTGACGGGGCAAATCCTGACAGTCGATGGTGGCCGGACCCTGATCGATCCGGCCTGCGTCTCGGCCCACTAGGTCAGCGGATCATTCCGGATAGGCCGCGATGCATTGCTGGATTGCCGCATCGGTCGACCGCTCGAGTTGGGATTGACGTTCGAGCAGCGAGTCCAGCTTGGCCCGCTCTGCATTCAGGTCGATCGCGACGGGGACATCGCGTTCATAGGTCTGGGTTTCCTCGCACGGAAAGGTGAAGGTGGTTCCGTCCTCGTTGGTGCCGGTGCAGGTCGTGCGGATCACGCGGACATCCTGCACCTCCTCCAGCGCATAGCCGCGGCTGATATTCTGCTGCGTCTCGGTGATCAGACTGCTGAGCACCCGCAATTCGCGCGTCACGTCGTTGATGCACTGCTCGCGCGGGGTGGCACAGGCGGCCAGAATGAGGGGAAGAAGGAACAGGGCTCTGCGCATTTGAAAACTCCGGTATCCGGCCGCAGCCGATTATGGTGGCGACGTCAAAACGATGCTAGGAGCCATGGCTATGCAATAGCAATCGGAGATCAGTGGCGAGATGACGGCGATGGATGCGGAAAAGGCCCGGGCATCGGGCTGGTTCAGGGAATTGAGGGATCAGATCGTCGCGGCCTTCGAAGGCCTGGAATCAAGCCATGATATCGGCCCGCTGTCGGATGCGGAACCGGCCGTCTTCGAGGTGACGGAAACCAGCCGCGCCTCGGAGGATGGCAGCGATGCGGGCGGCGGGTTGATGAGCGTGATGCGCGGCGGCCGCGTCTTCGAGAAGGTGGGCGTCAACATCTCGACCGTCTATGGCACGCTGGGAGACCGCGCGCAAAAGGCGATGGCCGCGCGCGGCGTGCCGGGCATGTCGGACGATCCGCGGTTCTGGGCCAGCGGCATCAGCCTTGTGGCCCACATGCAGAACCCCCATGTGCCGGCCGTGCACATGAACACGCGCATGTTCTGGACCCCGGGTGCCTGGTGGTTCGGCGGCGGGTCGGACCTGAACCCCTGCATCGAATATGCCGAGGACACCGCCCATTTTCACGCCCAGCAGAAAGCCCATCTCGACCCGCACGGGGCGGAGCATTATCCAAGGCTGAAGGAATGGGCGGACGAATATTTCTATATCCCGCATCGCAAGCGGGCCCGCGGTGTCGGCGGCATCTTCATGGATGACCGCAATTCCGGCGACTGGGAGGCGGATTTCGCCCTGACGCAGGATATCGGACGGGCCTTCCTGCCGGCCTTTGTGCCGCTGGTGGAAAAACGCCGGGTTCAGGACTGGTCGGAGGAGGACAAGGACGCCCAGCTTGTGCATCGCGGGCTCTATGCCGAATATAACCTCGTCTATGACCGGGGCACGAAGTTCGGGCTCGAGACCGGCCATGACGCCAATGCGGTCCTCATGAGCCTGCCGCCGCTGGCCAAGTGGATCTGACGCCCCCGCAATGAGGGATGGCGCGATGAGGGATGGCGGGACGACGCTCGGGCCGCAGGCCCATCGCCCCGCCCGCCATCCCGAAGAGCATCCGGTCAGCCGCCCCGGATCGTGTCGATCATCAGCTGGACGTTCTCGGGGTCCGCATCGGGCGTGATCCCGTGGCCGAGGTTGAAGATATGCGGCCCCTGCGAGAAGGCCTTCACGATGGCCCGCGTTTCCGACACCAGCGCGTCGCCGCCCGTGACCATGTGCGACGAGGCCAGATTGCCCTGCACGCAGCCATCCTTCTGGACATGGGCCGCCGCCCATTCGGCCGACACGCCATCGTCGATCGCGATGCAATCGGCGCCGATGGCCGCATGCGTCCCCTCGAACCGTTCGCCCGCGCCACGGGGAAAGGCGATGATCGGCAATCCGGGATGCCGCGCCTTGAGTGCTTCGGTGATCTTGCGCATCGGCTCCAGCGAATAGGCCTCGAAATCCGCGCCCTGAAGCGAGCCTGCCCAGCTGTCGAAAAGCTTCACGCATTCCGCTCCGGCCTCGACCTGAGCCGAGAGATATTCGACCGTGGCATCGGTCAGAAGGTCGATGATCGCCTCGAACGTGGCGCGATCCTCGGCTTTCAGCGCATGGGCGGGTGCCTGATCGGGCGTGCCGCGTCCGCCGATCATGTAGGTCGCCACCGTCCAGGGCGCGCCGGCAAAGCCGATCAGTGTCGTCTCGGACGGCAATTCGCGCGACAGGATCCGCACCGTCTCATAGACCGGGGCAAGATGGTCATGGATCGCGCCCGCGGGCTTGAGCGCGTTGACGCCGGCCATGTCAGTCGTCGTTGACATGCGCGGCCCCTCGCCGGTGACGAACCACAGATCGACACCCAGGGCCTGCGGCAGAAGCAGGATATCGGCAAACAGGATGGAGGCATCAAATCCGTATCGGCGGATCGGCTGGAGCGTCACCTCGGCGGCCAGTTCGGAATTGTAGCACAGCGACAGGAAATCCCCCGCCTCGGCGCGGGTTGCGCGATATTCGGGCAGATATCGGCCCGCCTGCCGCATCATCCAGATGGGGGGAGTGGGCAGTGTTTCACCGGCAAGGGCGCGCAGAATGAGTTTGTCTTGGGCCATGGATGCTCCTCTTTGGAAACGTCGTCTCAGCCCGCCATTGGCAAGTCAAGAGAGTTGTCAGGTTTGGTTTACAAGTCTAAGAAGTGCGGGATGACTGAACAAGCCTATACCCCGACCGAACCCATGCGCATCGGCACACGCGGATCCCCGCTGGCGCTGGCGCAAGCCCATGAAACCCGCAGCCGGTTGATGGCGGCCCATGACCTGCCGGAGGCCGCGTTCGAGATCGTGGTCATCAAGGTCACTGGCGACGCCGTGCAGGACCGCCCTCTCAAGGAGATCGGGGGCAAGGGGCTCTTTACCCGCGAGATCGAAGAGGCGCTTCTGGATGGGTCGATCGACATCGCTGTCCATTCGATGAAGGACATGCCCGTCGAACAGCCGGGCGGTCTGATCCTCGATACCTATCTGCCGCGGGAGGATGTGCGCGACGCCTTTGTCACGCTGGGCGAGGGGGGACTTGCCGATCTGCCGCAGGGCGCCACGGTGGGCACGTCGAGCCTGCGGCGCCGGGCGCAGTTGCTGGCGCGGCGGCCGGACCTGAACGTGGTGGAGTTTCGCGGCAACGTGCAGACCCGCCTGCGAAAGCTGAGTGAAAATGTCGCGGCCGCGACATTTCTGGCGACGGCCGGTCTGAACCGGCTTGGCATGACGGATGTGCCGTTCAGTCCCATCGCACCCGAAGACATGCTGCCCGCCGTGGCGCAGGGGGCCATCGGCATCGAACGGCGCCTCGATGACGACCGCGCGGCAATGCATCTTGCCGCGATCCATGACGGCCCGACGGGACACCGGCTGGCCGCGGAACGCGCCTTTCTGGAGGCGCTCGACGGGTCGTGCCAGACACCGATCGCGGGCCTGGCCGAGCTGAATGGCGACAGGCTCCGCCTGAGGGGGGAGATCCTGCGCTCCAACGGGTCGGAGGTTCTGACCGACGAGACCGAGGGCGCCATCGCCGACGGGCCCGAACTCGGCCGGATCATGGCCGAGGGTCTGTTGCGCCGCGCGGGGCCCGGCTTTTTCGACTGAAGGGCCGGATCGGGGGCATCTGCTTTACTTCGCCGGCCGACCGGCCTTTATTCCGACCGCAACCGCGATCAGGGGAATGAAGACATGAGCAAGGCGGAGATCGGACTCGTCGGTCTGGGAACAATGGGATCGGCGCTTGCGCTGAACATCGCGGAAAAGGGCTTTCCCATCGCCGTCTGGAACCGGACGGCCTCGAAGACCGGAGATTTCGTGGCCGAAGCCGGGGCGCTGGCCGACCGGATCATCCCGACCGAGACCCTGGCCGATTTCGCGGCCTCCATCGCAGAGCCGCGGGCGATCATCCTGATGGTTCCGGCGGGGCAGGCGGTCGATGACCAGATCGCCGCGCTGGCGCCGCATCTGGGCCCGGACGATCTGGTCATCGACGCGGGCAACGCCAATTTCCACGACACCAACCGCCGGATGCGCGACCTCGACCAGCCGTTCCTCGGGATCGGCGTCTCGGGCGGCGAAGAAGGCGCGCGGCACGGGCCCTCGATCATGGGGGGCGGCTCGAAAGAGCATTGGGACCGCGTCGAAAAGGTGCTCAGCGCCATCGCCGCCCGGTTCGAGGGCACGCCCTGCGCCGCCTGGCTGGGAGAAGAGGGGGCGGGCCATTTCGTCAAGGCGGTGCATAACGGCATCGAATATGCCGACATGCAGCTGATCGCCGAAGTCTACGGGTTGATGCGCGACGGGCTTGGCATGGGTGCGGCCGACATCGGTGCCGTCTTCGATCGCTGGAACGACGGGCCGCTGCAATCCTATCTGGTCGAGATTTCGGCCACGGTCGCGGGCACGGTCGATGCCGCGACAAAGGGCCCGCTTCTCGATGTAATCGTGGATGCGGCGGGCCAGAAGGGCACCGGCCGCTGGACCGCGATCGAGGCGCAGCACCTGGGCGCACCGATCCCGGTGATCGAGGCCGCGGTCGCGGCGCGCAACATGTCGTCCCGGCGCGGCGAACGTGCCGCGCTCGAGGCGATCTATGGCGCGGGACCGCAGGCCATCCCGGCCGATGCCCTGTCGCTCCAGACGCTGGAAAACGCGCTGATCGCGGGCAAGATCCTGTGCTATGCGCAGGGTTTCCAGATGATCGGGGCGGCCTCTGTCCAGTTCGGCTGGAACCTTGACGGGCCGGCCATCGCGCGGGTCTGGCGCGAGGGCTGCATCATCCGGTCGGCCATGCTGGATGACATGGCCACGGCGCTGGACGAGGCCCCCGAACGGTCGCTGATCGCGGCGCCCTTCTTTGCCGACTGGCTGAAGAAGACCCACGGCGATCTGCGCGCGGTCGTGGCGACAGGGGCGGGCGCGGGCATCGCGGTGCCGGCCTTGTCCTCGGCGCTGGCCTATTTCGACACGATGCGCACCGGGCGCGGCACGGCCAACATGATCCAGGGCCAGCGCGACTATTTCGGCTGGCACGGATTTGCCCGGCTTGACGACGGAACAGAGGGCCGGCACGGCCCCTGGGCCGAGGACTGACACGCGGCACAGGCGGCCGGAGGCGGACGATGAGCTACCCATTCGAGGGCGACTGGACCCTGATCCCCGAATTGTCCCATTGCGACGAGGGCGCGCCCCCCGCCTCGGGGCGCTACCGCATCTCGGTCGAGGGCCGGGAGCTGACGCTTCTGATCGACTGGGAGGACGCGGACGGGGCGGCCCATCACGTCGCCTTCACCGGGCTGGCCGATGGGGCGGTGCGCGAGGCGGGCGAGGAGGGCATGAAAGCCTCGTTCCATATCAAGGACGACTGCCAGCTGATCTCGCATGCCTATAATTCGGGTTTGGAAGTGTCCTACGCCCATCGCCGCGCCAGTCGCGACGGGACGATCCTGAATGTGCTGCAATTCCACAACAGGCCCGACGGGACCCGGTCCATGCGGCTTCAGACCTATCGCCGCACGCAATCCTGAGAGGCGCGCTGTGACGCGCGCGACGACCGGGGGGTGTTGGTAGCGTGGGGCGGACTTGAACCGCCGACCCCAGCATTATGAGTGCTGTGCTCTAACCAGCTGAGCTACCACGCCATACGCAACGGAGGGTGCGATACTTCGACCGCTGGCCCATGTCAAACGGGAAATGCGCCGATCTGTCGGGGGTGGACGTTGCGGGGCCACGGGTTAATCCTGCCGCCGCGCAACCACCGGATCGGAGAGGTCACATGAGCACAAGGTTTCCAGCCGGGCAGGCGGGCTTTCTCAGGGCGCTTTTCGACCGGGCGGTCGAGGTGGCCGACCCGATGCAGGTGATCCCCGCGATCCTGCCGCCCCGCCCCGAGAACCTGATCGTGATCGGCGCGGGCAAGGCCTCGGCCCGGATGGCAGAGGCGGTCGAATCGGTCTGGGGGCCGTGTCCGGGCCTTGTCATCACGCGCTATGGCTATGCGCGCCCCTGCCGGGGGATCGAGATCGTCGAGGCCGCGCACCCGGTGCCCGATGACGCAGGCATCGCGGCCACCGCGCGCCTGCTGGATCTCCTGCATGGTCTGGGAGAGGAGGATTTCGTCCTGGCCCTGATCTCGGGCGGGGGGTCGGCGCTCATGTGCGCGCCTGCCCGGGGGCTGACACTGGCCGACAAGCAGGCGGTGACGGCCGGTCTGCTGGCATCCGGCGCCCCGATCGCCGAGATCAACGGCATCCGCAAACAGCTTTCGGCGGTGAAGGGTGGCAAACTTGCGGCCGCCGCCGCGCCTGCCCGGATGCTGGCGCTGATGATCTCGGACGTGCCGGGCGATGATCCGGGCGATATCGCCTCGGGCCCGACCGTGGGCGACAGGGGCGATGCGCACCGCGCGGCCGAGGCGCTGGCCGCATGGAACGTGCCGGTGCCGCAGGCCGTGGCCGATTATCTTGACCGGGGCGGCGAGACCGTCCTGCCGGACGATCCGCGCCTTGCCCGGGTCGAGAACCGGGTGATCTCCGCCCCGTCGCAATCGCTGGCCGCTGCGGCCCAGCTTGCGCGGGAGGGCGGCTGCCTCGTCGAACTCCTTGGCGACGCCATCGAGGGCGAGGCGCGGGAAGTAGCCGCCGATCACGCGCATCTGGCCCTTGACCGGAAGGCGCGGATGAACCCCGGCGATCCGCCGCTTGTCCTTCTGTCAGGAGGGGAGTTGACCGTCACGCGGCGCGGTGACGGGGTGGGCGGGCCGAATGCCGAATATGCGCTGGCCCTCGCGCTGGCCCTGAATGGCGCGCCGGGCATCCATGCCATTGCCTGCGATACCGACGGCGTCGACGGCGCGGCAGAGGTGGCGGGCGCCATCATCGGGCCCGATACGCTGACCCGTGGGCCGGGCGCGGCCGAGGCGCTGGCCCGCAACGATGCGCACAGCTATTTCGCGCGGCTTGGTGACCAGGTCGTGCCGGGCCCCACGCTGACCAATGTGAACGATTTCCGCGCCATCCTGATAGAACCTCCGCCGGGATAGCCTGCCAGAGGCCGCACCCCCCCCCGATGCGTCTCAGTTCTTGAGCATCCTCAGCCCCTTTGTCGCATCGGTGCGCACGGCAAGCCGCAGTCCGGGCTCGTCGCCGGCCTTCAGCGCGGCAATGATCAGCTTGTGATGGTAGGGCGGCTCGGAGCGGTTCAGCCGGCCGTAAAGCGCGCGCATCGTGGGGCCGAGTTGCAGCCAGACGGTTTCGGTCATGGCAAGGATCGCGGGGGCCTGCGCGCGCAGATACAGGGTCCGGTGGAATTCGAGGTTCATGCGGATATAGCCCGTGGCATCATGCCGGGCGACCATCTGGCTGACCCTGAGGTTGATGTCCTCAAGCCTGTCGATCAGCGCAAGATGGGCCCGCGGCAGCGCCCGCGAGGCCAGCTCGGGCTCCAGCAGGGCGCGCAGGGAGGCCAGCTCCTCGATCCGTTCGTTCGACAGTTCCGGCGTGGCGACCCGGCCCGAGGAGGACAGCGTCAGCGCGCCTTCGGCCACCAGTCGCCGCACCGACTCGCGGGCGGGGGTCATCGACACGTCGTATTGCTTGCCGATGCCGCGCAGGGTCAGCGCCTCGCCGGGGCCCAGCTCTCCGTGCATGATGCGGGTGCGCAGCGATTTGTAGACCCGGTCATGGGCCGATCCGGTCGTGTCGCTGGAGCGTGGCAGGGCTTTCATTCCGGAATGTGTGATCACGAAACTGCCGCCCGTCAATCGAAACGATACCGGTGAAGGGCCGGGCCTTCGTGGCGCAGCCATGCCCGGTGGCGGGTGTAATCGGGGCAGAGCCGGGCGCAAACGGACCAGAAGGCCGCAGAATGGTTGTGTTCGGCAAGATGCGCCACCTCGTGCGCGGCCACGTAGTCGAGGATCTCGGGCGGCGCCATGACAAGGCGCCAGGAGAACATCAGATCCCCCCGGATCGTGCAGGAGCCCCAGCGCGACCGCGTGTCCCGCAGGCTCAGCCGTCCGAAGGGGCGGCCAAGCGCCGCGCTGTGGCGGTCGCAGGCCTGGGCCAACCGTTCGCGGGCCAGCGTCTTGAGAAAGGCCTGAACGCGGGCGCCCACCCGTGCCGGGTCGTCCGGCAGCAGGAGTGCGGCCCCCGCCCGTTCCGGTCTGCGACCGGGGCCGGGGATCAGGGTCACCGTTTCCCCCTCGATCGGGATCCGGGCGCCGAACCGGGCCGGAACGCTGTCCTCCACCCGGTCGAGATGCCCGCGGATCCAGTCCGCGCGATCCTCGGCAAAGGCGATTGCCTCCCGTTCGGCAAGGCGCGCGGGCAGGGTCAGCGTGACCCGTCCGTCAAGTTGCGAGACCCGCAGCGACAGCCGTCGCGCGCGGGCCGAACGCCGCAATTCAACCTCGATCGGGGGGTTGCCCGACAACCTGTAACGCCCCATATGACCTCTCCGTCCCGTCACCGCGGGACCATGGCGGGAAAAGCCGCGCCAAAAGCTTTGACACCCTTCCATGCTTATGGCAGGGGACGCGGATCGCCCGCAAGGTCAGGCCGGTTACCCGGCGACAATGAACAAAGGAAGACCCTATGCCCAAGGAAGAGTGGGGAACAAAGCGCGTCTGCCCGACAACGGGCAAGAGGTTCTACGACCTGAACGCCAACCCGATCGTCAGCCCCTATACCGGCGAGGTCGTGAATATCGAGACCGGCAAGAGCCGGACGATGGTGGCCGATGCCGAGGACGCCCAGAACAAGAAGGCCAAGGAAGCCGAGGTCGAGGAAGACGGCGATCTGCTGATCGACGACGACGACACCGATGCCGATCTGGGCGATGATGTTCTTGATGATGACGATGATGACGACGATGTGTCGCTGGATGAAATCGCCGACGTGGCCGGCGACGACGACGATTGAGACGGCACGGGCACGCGCGAAACCGACGTGCGCGCGCCCGTGATTTTCCTTCGGGGCGGGATCGATTTTTCCCTTGATCTCGCCCGCCGCCCCGCTTAGAGAGCGGCACGGATTGGGGCCTTAGCTCAGTTGGGAGAGCGCTTGCATGGCATGCAAGAGGTCAGGGGTTCGACCCCCCTAGGCTCCACCAAATCCCCCATATGAGTCAGCCGCGCGGGCCTGCCCTTCAGGGCAGGGTCTGTTTTGTGCGTGATGCGATCTGGTCCGCGCATAGAAGGGCCGAGGTCTCTTGCCAGCAAGTGAAGAGCTCGGGGCAGTTGGGGTCGAGGGCGGTCCGGTTCCGGGCGGTCGTCTCGATCCGGCGCAGAAGATGGTTCAGCCGGCGCGCCCCGAAAACCGCGGCCGAACCGGCCATGCGGTGGGCCTCGTCCGCAAGGGCGTCGAGGCTGACGCCATTGGCCGGAGACCCGGCCAGAGCACGCTGGAAGGCCGCCATTTCGGTGTTGAACTCGGCGATGAGAGCCGAAAGTTTCTCGGGCGGCAGCGTGCTGTTGAGCGCGTCGATCTGTTCGTCGTCCAGAAGGTCGGGCACGGTGGCGGCGTTCGTCGCCGGCCCGTGGGTCGCGAGGCTGACCTGTTGGCCCGTGATCGCCGCGGACAGCGCGTTGCGCAATTCGGCGCGCCGCAACGGCTTGACGAGGATGTCTGTCATGCCCGCATTGCGGAAACGACGAATCTCGTCGGGCAGCGCATGGGCCGTGGTCGCGATGATCGGAAGGCTGCTGTCGATATCGGGATCGGCGCGGATCTCTGCCGTCGCTTCGACGCCGTCCAGTCCGGGCATCGAGATGTCCATGAGGATGAGATCGTAGCGGGCCGACCGGGCCGCGTCGACGCCTTCGCGACCGTTATGGGCCTCGGTGACGCTGTGGCCGTCACGTTCAAGCATTTCCCGGGCCACCAGCCGGTTGGTGGCGTTGTCCTCGACAAGCAGGACCTTCAGCGCGGGGAGGGCCGGTGCGTCGGGCTGCACCTCCTGCGGGGGGCTGCCGATGGTGTCGGTATCCGGCGGCAGGGCGCCTGACGCGGGGCTGAGAGGGAGCCGCAACCAGAACACGCTGCCTTCGCCCGGTTCGCTTTCGGCTCCCAGATCGCCCCCGAGGGCCCGCGCAAGCCGCTGCGAGATGCCGAGCCCGAGACCTGTTCCACCGGAAGACCGGCCATAGGAGGCGTCGATCGTCACGAAATCCTCGAAGACGCGCGCGATATCCTCTTCCTCGATGCCGATGCCGGTATCGATGACGCGGATCTCGATCTCTTCAAGCCCGTAATGGCATTCCGCCTCAAGCGTGACGGTGCCGTTGACGGTGAATTTCAGCGCGTTCCCGACCAGGTTGAAGAGGATCTGGCGGACACGTCCCTCATCGCTCCAGACCTGGTGGAGGGCGGGATCGGGGGGGGTAAGCTTGAGATCGTTGCCGTTTTCGCGGGCGGTGCCTTCCTGGCTGTCGATGATTTCACGCATCAGCGCGACAAGGTCGAACGGGCGGGCGTCGATCTTCATCTTGTTGGAATCGAGACGCGAGATTTCGAGGACATCGTTGACATGCCCCAGAAGCGTCTCGCCCGACTTGCGCACGATGCCCAGATATCGGCGTGTCTCGTCATCAAGCGTTTCATCCTCGATGAGTTCCAGCGTGCCGAGCATGCCGTTGAGAGGGGTGCGCATCTCGTGGCTCATCACGGCAAGCAGTTCGGCCTTGGATTTCTCGCCGGCGATCGCCTTGTCCCGGGCTTCGAGAAGTTCGGTCTCGGCCTGTCGCCGTTTCGAGATGTCGCGCATGAACCCGATGATCAGGCGGTCATCCGAGGATGCGGCCGCGGCCAGCGCGATGTCGACGGGAAAGATGTCGCCATTGGCGCGCAGGGCGTCCAGCTGGACGATTCCCTTGCCGATCACATGACGTTCGCCCCCGGCCAGGTAGCGTTTCATCCCCGTTTCGTGCAGGTCGCGCAGGTAGTCCGGAACGATCAGCTCGCCCATCGGACGGCCAAGGACGGCGTCGCGCGGATAGCCGAAGATGTTTTCGGCGGCCCGGTTGAATTCCACGATGCGCCCGTCAAGATCGGTGACGACGATCGCATCAAGCGAATTGTCGACGATGGTCTGCATCCTGTCCTTGGTTTCGCGCAGGGATTGCGTCGTCGTGTCCATGCGTTTGAGGATGCTGAGAAGCAGGAAGATCAGCAGGGTCAGGGCCAGGAACAGAAGCGCCGAAAGAACCGCGATTTCGAACAAGGTCTGCGACACGCTGACCCGCCGGTCGTCGCTGAGCCTGGAGAAGATCTCGATCCCGGTAATGGCGATCTGGCGCAATTGGCCATGGGCATCGCTTGAAGCGACGATCAGATCGGGCAGGAATTCGCGCAGCGCCTGATCGGGCCCGTCGATGACCGGGATCGTGTCGTCGAAGAAACGGCCCAGTTCGATGATCGCGCTTTCGACGCGCGGGTCGCTGCGCAGGCTGGCGTAAAGCGGGCTTTCCCTCAGGGTGGCGTAGCGGCTGTACAGGATATCGAAGCGGGTGCGCACAGACGCAAGATCGGGCGCGTCGGCCATGGACTGGATCGCAACCTCGGTCTCGAGGGATTTGGCCTCGACCTCCGCTTGCGACAGGGTCCATTGCACATTGTCGGAATACGCGGTCGCAAGAGTGTTCAGCTGCTCCCGCACATCTGCGGCGAAATAGACGATCGCGAGGACCATCAGCCCGGCCTGAAGCGCCAGCAGCCGTCTGATCGGGTCGATATTGCCGATGATCTTGTACAGCACCGTCTAGCCTCAGCTTCCTGGACGCGCAAATGCGGCGGGCCGTCCGGGTCCGGGTTCGCTCTTGTCGTTCACCTGTCGGGTCCTCATCGTGGCGGCACGTCCGTTCACTGACATATCTTGGTTACCCGGTCGTCTACCTGAAAACGCCTGTATCGGCAGGTTCTTTCTCGGCGGATCGTCGAAACCGGAATGTCGTGTCATGGTTCGTCAGGTGGCCGACAATGCCGTCACGGGGTGGAAAGTTCCAGCCGCTTTGGCGGTTGCGGACCTGCGCGATGGAGAACCGGTGGAAAAGGGAGGCCCGGCCGGTCGCCCGGACATGTCGAGCCGGCGGCCCTTTTCAGGCGTCGTCGAGGCTGTCGGTCACTCTGCCGGAGTGGGCAGGATCCGGCCCTCGATCAGGTAGCGCAGACCGAGAAAGGCGCCAACCCACATCGAGATCAGCGCAAGGGGTGCGGTGACACCCAGAACGGCAAAGGCCGAAAGACCCTGGCCGATGCTGCATCCCATCGCGACCACTGCGCCTATGCCCATCATGGCCGCGCCGGTCAGTTGCCGGCGCAATTCGCGTTGATCGTCGCAGGCTTCCCACCGGAAACTGCGCATGCCAAGGCTGCCGAGGATCGCACCTGTGACGACGCCGGCCACCGAACCGATGCCGAAGCCGGGTGTCAGGCCGCTGGACAGCATAACGAAGATCATCGATTCGCCGACCGGGGCCGCAAAGCTGTGAGACCGGATTTCCACCGGCACGAACCCGTAGCTCGCCACATAGGAAGTGCCGGCATAGCCCGCCGCGATCGCGCCGCCCACGACAAGCCCCCAGAGAACCCGCTTGTCCGGCGCAAGATAGGCCGAGGCCGCGAGGATCAGGCCGCCGATGGTCATTCCCAGAAGTTCGACATCGACGCCTGTCCGGGCAGCGATGCCATGGGCGATCCCCGCCGAGGCGGTGTCGACCGGTTCGAGCGGGAAAAGCGCCACGCGAAGCGGCGCGAGCGGGCCGGAAATCGTGGCCATGGCTGCCAGCCCCATGACGATCACGATGAGAAAGGACCGCATCTCGCCACCGCCAAGCCGGGCCAGCGCGCCATATCCGCAATTGCCCGACAGGGCCATGCCCACACCGAATGTCAAGCCCCCCAGTATCGCGGCCAGCAAGCCGGCACTTGTTGTCAGGTAAAGGCTTTGGCGAATGTCGACGAGGCCCGCATCGGCGAGGGCAAAGACGGTCAGGATCGAAAAACCCAAGGCTACCCCCCACATCAAGAGGCGGGTGGATGATCTTCCGTAATGCCAATCCTCGAGGGCGCCCAGCGTGCAGAAGCGGCCCGACCGGGCCGCGATCCCCAGGGCAAGCCCGCTCAGGAAGCCAAACAGAACAAGCGTCCAGCTTTCGCCAATCAGGTCGATCATCGTTCCCTCCCTTTCCGGGAAGCCTGTTGGCTAGCGGCCTCTACCGGGTCGCCCGTTCACTTTCCGGAATTGCAGAAAAGCGAATAGACAACCGATATGATCTGCCGGGCGCGATGATCCGTCAAGCTGTAGTAGATATTCTTTCCGTCGCGGCGCGCATCGACCAGCCCTTCGAGCCGCAGGCGCGACAATTGCTGCGACACCGCGGCCTGCCTGGCCGACAGCAGGCGCTCAAGGTCGCTGACGGATTTTTCGCCGGTGCACAGGTAGCACAGGATCATCAGCCGGCCCTCATGGCCAAGCGCCTTGAGGAAATCCGCCGCGGTGCAGGCCTCTTTCGCCATCCGGTCGAGGTCTTCCGCACTGGTGCCGTCATCGATGACCGGCAGGGTATCGGCCGGAAGGTCCAGGTCGAATTCTGTCGCTGAGGATGCAGTCATGGCGGTCTCGATCTGTTGGACTCAATGGACCTGACTTAGGTCGATGCCGGCTCTTTCCAACATCAGACCCAGCAAACCCCAGAAGAAGTCCTCGCCAGGATACCCTTCTATGCGCTCCAATTCCACCGAGTTCTGCACGAGGATGAAAGTCGGCGTGAGGCGTGGCCGCGATGTCAGGTCATAGCCGTCGACGAGATCCGACCCGATGTCGATCATCTCGAGCGGTGCGGCGCGACCCTCGGGCGTGATGGGGTATTCAGGCCCGACCTCCTGTTTCCAGCGGGTGCAATAGATGCAGCCCGCCTCTTCGATCATCAGAAGGCGCAGTTCGGCCCGCGCGGCACCGGCGACCATGATCGCGACGAGGACTGCCAGGAAAAGCTGCTTGAAGAGCGTTCTCATCGAACCGGCCTTATTGCGATTGACGTGGCCATCAACACTTATGATAAAATGAATATTTGAATATTCAAGACCAAAGGGGAGGAGCGCATGTTTGACGTCACACTCGGTGGTGCCGTCCTTGCGGGTCTGTTGTCGTTTCTGTCGCCCTGCATTCTTCCGATGGTGCCATTCTACCTGGGCTATCTGGCAGGCACGGGGACGGCGCAGGTCTCGGCCGGAGCGGGCGGGCGGACCGGATCGTTCATTCAGGGCCGCGCGATCCTGGGCGCGATGTTCTTTGCGGCTGGCATCATCACCGTCTTCGTGGCGCTGGGCGCGTCGGCCTCGCTGGCGGGGCAGGAGCTGCGTGAATGGTTCGATGTGCTGCGCTACGTCGCGGCGGGGCTGATCATCGTGATGGGCCTGCATTTCCTCGGCATCCTGCGGATCGGCTTTCTCTATCGGCAGTTCCGGGCCGAACCGGGCGACACCGCGGCGCTGAGCCTGCCGATGGCCTATGTGGTGGGGCTGGCCTTCGCCTTTGGCTGGACGCCCTGCGTGGGTCCGGTGCTGGCCGCGATCCTGTTTACAGCGGCAGGCACCGAAACGGCGGCGCGCGGCGCGTGGCTTCTGTTCGCCTACGGGATCGGGATGACGCTGCCGTTCATCCTGGCCGCGATGTTCGTGGGGCCGTTCCAATCCTTCATGGCCCGGTTCCGCCGGCATCTGGGCATCGTCGAAAAGGTGACCGGCGTCCTTCTGGTGACGTTCGGCATCCTCATCGCCACCAATTCAATCAACGCCATCGCGCAATGGATGATCGAGACCTTCCCGATCTTCATGCGGATCGGCTGACCCATCCGAAAGGAAACGACATGATCCGAACTGTCCTGTTCTCCATGATGGCCGCGCTGTGGTCGGGGATCGCGGGCGCGGCGCCCTTGGGCGATGACGGGCTGCACAAGCCCGACTGGCTGCGCGAGACGTTCCTCGATCTGCGCGAGGATCTGGCCGAGGCCGAATCGCAGGGGCTTCGGCTGATGATCCTGATCGAGCAGCGCGGCTGCATCTATTGCGCCCGGATGCACGAAGAGGTCTTTCCCGACCCCGAAATCGACGCCTACATCCGCGCGCATTTCTTTGTCGTCCAGCTCAACATGTTCGGCGATCTCGAGGTGACCGATTTCGACGGCGAGGTCATGCCCGAGAAGGATATCGTGCGGCGCTGGGGCGCGCTGTTCACGCCCACCATCATGTTCCTGCCGCACGAGGTGGATCAGGGGCTTGGCGCGGCGCAGGCAGCTGTCGCGACAATGCCCGGCGCCTTCGGTCGCCACACGACGATGAACCTTCTGACATGGATCAAGGAGGAACTCTATCTGACAAACGAGCCGTTCCAGAAGTATCACGCCCGCATGCTGGAGGAGAGCGGCGCGGTCGACTGATATATATTCACAAAAACAAATATCATATTGCATGCGGATGTATGCTGTGCTTAGGATCGAAGGGAAGCCAGAAAAGGCGCTGAGGGAGGAGAAATGAAAATCAAGCACACATTCTCTGTGATCGCGGCCCTGGCGGCCAGTCCGGTTCTTGCCGAGACGGTATCGCCCGCCGCCGTCGTCTTCGATGAATATGGAGAGGTTGCCACATCACTGACCGGTGTGCCCGGCAACCCCGACCGTGGGGTCGAGGTGATGACGGATCGGGGGCTGGGCAATTGCATTGCCTGTCACGCGGCGACGGATCTGCAAGATCATCCGTTCCACGGCGAGGTGGGGCCGTCTCTCGACGGTGTCGCGACCCGGTGGAGCGAACCGCAACTGCGCGGGATCATGGTCAACGCCAAGATGACCTTCCCGGAGTCGATCATGCCGGCATTCTACCATGTCGGCCCCTACATCCGCCCCGGCGACGCCTTCACCGGCAAGGCTGCGGAGGGTGAGCTTCCGCCGCTGCTGACGGCCCAGGATATCGAGGATGTCATCGCCTACCTGATGACGCTCGACACGTATTACGACTGATTTCCCGATAGGAGGAGCAAAGAAATGACCCTCACACGCAGAGATTCTCTCGCGCTTGGCATGGGAGCCCTGACAGCCGGGCTGTTCCTGCCGAAGGTCGTGCATGCCGCGACCGAAGACGCCATCGCGGCCTTTACCGGTGGCGCGGAAATGGGCGAAGGCGGCCTGACGCTGACGGCGCCCGAAATCGCCGAGAACGGCAACACCGTGCCGATCGAGGTCAGCGCCCCCGGCGCCGAGGCGATCATCATCCTGGCCGCCGGCAACCCGACACCCGCGGTCGCGACCGTCAATTTCGGGCCGCTGGCTGGCGAACAATTCGCCGCCACGCGCATCCGGCTTGCCGGCACGCAGGACGTCGTGGCCATCGCCCGCATGGCGGACGGCAGCTTCGTTCAGGCCCGGCAGGAAGTGAAAGTCACAATCGGCGGCTGCGGCGGCTGAACCAGAACCAAGGAGACAGGACAATGGCAGACAATGTGAGACCCCGCGTTCGCGTTCCCGATTCTGCGGCGGCTGGCGAAGTCGTGTCGATCAAGACACTGATCAGCCACCCGATGGAAAGCGGCCAGCGCCGCGACGGCGACGGCAACATCATCCCGCGCTCGATCATCAACCGTTTTGTGGCGGCCTATAACGGCGAGACGATCGTCGACGTCACGATGGAGCCCGCGATCTCGACCAACCCCTATTTCGAATTCCAGGCGCTGATCCCCGAAACAGGGACGATGACCTTCACCTGGTATGACGATGACGGGTCCGTCTACGAGGATGCAAAGGACATTGCCGTCGGCTGATCCGGCACAGGGAGGGAGGAAACCAATGACAAAAAGAACCTTGTTCGCCGGGCTTGTCGCCACGTCCGGCATGCTTGCCGCCGGCCTTGTCCAGGCTCAGGACATCATCGATGACGAGCTTGTCATCAACGGCGACATCAACATCGTGACCCAGGCCCCGGCGGCCGATCATCTGGATTACATGTCTGTCGTCCGGTCGGGCTGGACGTTCCGCTCGACCGAAACGCAGGCCATGCAGATGGATGATTTCGACAATCCCGGCATGTTGGCGGTGGAATCGGCGATGAGCGATTTCACCACCGCAATGGGCCCGGAGGACGAAAGCTGCGCATCGTGCCACGACGGGCCCGAAAGCCTGTCGAACGTGCGCGCCACCTATCCCCAGTGGGACGAGGAGCGGGGCGAGGTCCAGACGGTCGAGATGCAGGTCAACGAATGCATCACCGAGCGCATGGACGCCGAGCCGTGGGGCTACAACTCGACCCAGATGACCAACATGTCGGGGCTGATCTCCTGGGCCGGCCGGGGCGAAGCCGTCAACGTGGCCATCGACGGTCCGGCGGCAGAGACCTGGGAAATGGGCAAGGAGCTCTATTACACCCGTAACGGCCAGCTGGAACTGAGCTGCGCGAATTGTCACGAGGACAACTATGACAATTACATTCGCGCGGACCATCTGAGCATGGGCATGACCAACGGTTTCCCGGCCTATCGTCTCAAGAATGCGGCGCTTGTCTCGGTTCACACGCGGTTCCGCGGTTGCATTCGTGACACCCGGGCCGAGACCTATGACGTCGGCAGCCCCGAATTCGTGGCTCTCGAGCTTTATGTCGCCTCGCGCGGCAACGGCCTTTCGGTCGAAGGCCCGTCTGTCCGCAACTGACCCGAAGGACCCGTGCCCCGGACGGGGTGCGGGCTTTTCACATGTCAATGCATTCAAAATCAGGAATGTGAGAACACCATGATCTCCCGCCGCCACTTCCTTCAGGCATCGCTGGCCGCCTCCGCGCTCTACGGCGCAAGCGGTTTTGGCAACTGGTCCCGCCTTGCCGCGCAACAGGCCCTGTCACAGGACGATCTGATCGGCACCGGCGGGCCCGGCAACGTGACGCTTGTCCATATCACCGACATTCACGCACAGACCCAGCCCGTCTGGTTCCGCGAGCCGGAGATCAACCTTGGGGTCGGCGCCGCCGATGGCAAGCCACCACATGTCACCGGCGCTGATTTTCGCAAGATGTTCGATATCGCGCAGGGAAGCGCGATGGACTATGCGCTGACATATGACGATTTCGTCGCCCTTGCCCGGACCTACGGCAAGATGGGCGGCCTCGACCGGATTTCCACCGTCGTCAAGGCGATCAAGGCCGAGCGCGAGGATGCTCTTGTTCTCGATGGTGGAGATACGTGGCAGGGCTCTCTCCCGGCCCTGCGCACGAACGGGGCGGACATGGTCCGCCTTTTCAACGCGCTCGGCACCGATGCAATGACGTCTCATTGGGAATTCACCCTCGGCATCGACCGGGTAACCGAGATCGTCGAGAACGAACTGAACTTCCCCTTCCTCGGCGCCAACATCTTTGACGCCGAATGGGACGAACCGGCCTACGAGCCCTACAAGATGTTCGAACGCGGCGGCGTGCAGGTCGCGGTGATCGGGCAGGCGTTCCCCTACATGCCGATCGCCAATCCCGGCTGGATGTTCCCGGGCCTCAGCTTCGGCGTCCGCGAGGAGCGCATGGTCGAGGTCGTCGCACAGGCGCGCGCCGCGGGGGCGGAACTGGTGGTTCTGCTGTCCCACAACGGGTTCGACGTGGACCGCAAGCTGGCCGGCAATGTCGACGGGATCGACGTGATCCTGACGGGCCACACCCATGACGCGATCCCCGAGCCGGTTCAGGTCAACAACACCTTCCTGATCGCGTCGGGCAGCCATGGCAAGTTCGTCAGCCGGATCGACCTCGATGTGCGCGATGGCGGGATGCAGGGGATTACGCACCGCCTGATCCCGGTCTTTTCCGACGTGATCGCCCCCGACCCCGAGATGACGGCCCTTGTCACCGAGACCCGTGCCCCCTTCGAGGCGGAGATGTCCGAGGTCATTGGCCAAAGTGGATCGCTGCTTTATCGTCGCGGCAATTTCAACGGCACCTGGGACGACCTGATCTGCAACGCGCTGATCGAGGAGCGCGAGGCCGACATCGCGCTGAGCCCCGGGTTCCGCTGGGGCCCGACCGTGATGCCCGACAGCGACATCACCCGCGAGGATATCTTCAACGCCACCGCGATGAGCTATCCCAACGCCTACCGGTCCGAGATGACGGGCGAATTCCTGCACACGATCATCGAGGATGTGGCCGACAACCTCTTCAACCCCGACCCCTATTACCAGCAGGGCGGCGACATGGTGCGGATCGGGGGCATGGGCTACCGCATCGACATCGGCAAGCCGCAGGGCCAGCGCATCAGCGAGATGACGCTTCTGAAGACGGGCGAGCCGATCGACCCGGCCAGGACCTATGTCGTCGCGGGCTGGGCCAGCGTGAACGAGGGCACCGAAGGCCCGCCCATCTGGGACGTGGTCGAAAGCCATATCCGCAAGCAGGGCACGGTGAACATCGACCCCAATCAGAGTGTCGATGTGGTGGCGGGCTAGGCCACCACAGGACGAGGAGATCCGACATGACAGACAAGACCGATCCGTCCCGCCGCCGGTTTCTGACCGGAGCGCTTGCCGCCGGCGGCGCGATGGCGGCGACGAAGGTGGCCGCCCAGACCGCCGACCCCGCGATCACGGACATCAGCCAGCAGCCCTGGACGCAGTATCTGGGCCCGGGCGTGGATGCCGCCCCCTATGGCATGCCGTCGCCGCATGAGGCGCATGTGATCCGCCGCAATGTCGAATGGCTGACAGCCGACACGGTATCGTCGATCAACTTCACGCCGCTCCACGAACTGGACGGGATCATCACGCCCAACGGGTTGTGCTTCGAGCGCCATCACGGCGGCGTGGCCGAGCTCGATCCGGGCAGCTACCGGCTGATGATCAACGGCCTTGTCGATACGCCGCTGGTCTTCACGTTGCAGGACCTGATGCGGTTCCCGCGGGAAAACCACGTCTATTTCCTCGAATGTGCGGCGAATACGGGCATGGAATGGCGCGGCGCACAGCTCAATGGCTGCCAGTTCACGCATGGCATGATCCATAACGTGATGTATACCGGCATCCCGCTGCGCATCCTTCTGGAGCAGGCGGGCGTCAAGACGAACGGCAAATGGATCCTGCCCGAAGGCGCGGATGCCGCGGGCATGACCCGGTCGATCCCGATGGAAAAGGCGCTCGACGATTGTCTGGTGGCCTTCAAGATGAACGGCGAGGCACTGCGCGCCGAACAGGGCTATCCCGTGCGGCTGGTCGTGCCGGGCTGGGAAGGCAACATGTGGGTCAAGTGGCTCCGCCGGATCGAGGTGGGCGACGAGCCGTGGCATCACCGCGAAGAGACGTCGAAATACACCGACCTGCTGGAAAACGGTCAGGCGCGCCGGTTCACATGGGAGATGGATGCCAAATCCGTCATCACCAATCCCAGCCCGCAGGCGCCGCTGATCCATGGTCCGGGCCCGACGGTTCTGACCGGCGTGGCGTGGTCCGGCCGCGGCACGATCCCGCGTGTCGATGTCACGCTTGACGGTGGCCAGAACTGGCACCGTGCGCGGATGTCGGGGCCCAGCCTCATGAAGTCGATGCACCGCTTCTATTTCGAATTCGACTGGGATGGCGCGCCACTTCTGCTGCAAAGCCGGGCGCATGATTCAACCGGTTATGTCCAGCCGACGAAGGACATGCTGCGCGAGGTCCGCGGCGAGAATTCGATCTACCATAACAACGGAATCCAGACTTGGTACGTGAACGAGCAGGGAGCCGCCGAAAATGTCGAAGTTTCTTAACATCTTCGCGCCCGCGATCGGCGGTGCCGGCCTGATCCTGGGCGCGGCCTACGCGATCCCGACGAAGAACTTCCGCGCAGAGGAGGCCGCGCTTGCGATGGAGCAGGCCGCTGCCGCCGAAGCCCGTGCCGCCGCCGCCGAGGCGCGCATCGCCGAGGAGGCCGCACGCGCGGCCGAGGAGGTCGCGGCCCTTCAGGCAGCCGCGGCAACGGCCGGACCGTCCGACAGTGGCGACCCCGCGCCGGCGGGCGTCACCTACACGCTGGGCCGCACGGCCCTGCCCGAAGAGGTGGCCGCATGGGACATCGACATCCGGCCCGACGGGCAGGGCTTGCCCGTGGGGTCGGGCGATGTCTGGACAGGCGAGGAAATCTGGATCGCCAAATGCGCCGCCTGTCACGGCGATTTCGGGGAGGCGGTCGGCCGCTGGCCGGTCATCGCGGGTGGCGAGGGCAGCCTTGCCACCGACGACCCGGTCAAGACCGTGGGCTCCTACTGGCCCTATCTGTCGACCGTGTGGGATTACGTCCACCGGGCCATGCCCTTCGGCGAGGCGCAAAGCCTGACCGATGACGAGGTCTATGCCCTTGTCGCCTATATCCTTTACTCGAACTATGTCGTCGAAGACGATTTCACCCTCTCGAGCGAGAACTTCACCGAAGTGGTGATGCCGAACGAGGGCGGCTTCTTCATGGATGACCGGGCAGAGGCGGAGATCCCGCTCTTTTCCGAAGAGCCCTGCATGGAGAATTGCAAGGACAGCGTCGAGATCACGGCCCGCGCGGTCATCCTCGACGTCACACCCGACGACCCGACCGACGACACACCGGCTTCGGCGCCTGCCGAAGAGACCGCCGAAGCGGTCGATGAGGCCGACCCCGCCACGGCCGAGACCGACGAGGCCCCCGCGGAGGAGGTTGTCACCGACGCGTCCATCGACCCCGCGCTGGTTGCCGAGGGTGAGGGCGTGTTCCGGCGCTGCTCGACCTGCCACCAGATCGGCGAAGGTGCGGTCAACCGGACCGGGCCGCATCTCAACGGCATCATGGGCCGCAGCATTGGCGTGATGGAGGATTTCCGCTATTCCAATGTCATGGCGGATGCCGGAACCGAGGGGCGCGTCTGGACGGAGGACGAAATGGCGGCCTTCCTCGCCGATCCGCGCGGTTACATGCGCGGCACGAAGATGGCCTTCGCCGGTTTGCGGAGCGAGGAGGAGGTGACGGCCCTCATCGCCTATCTGACCGCCGAAGGAGGCTGAGATGCGTCTGGCGCGGGTGACCTGTCTGACCGTTTTCCTGCCCGCGATCGGGTTCGCCCAGCCGATGGGTGATCCGGAAGCGGGGGAAGACCTCTACAGCGCCTGCGCCTCCTGCCACGAAATCGGAGAGGGCGCCCGCAACCGTGCGGGCCCTCATCTCAACGGGATCGTCGGGCGGGCCGCCGGCGCGGTCGAGGGGTTCCGGTATTCCTCCGCGATCGGCGCCTCGGGGCTGGTGTGGGATGCCGACATGCTCAGCCGCTATATCGAGGATCCGCAAGGCACCATGCCCGGGACCCGGATGGCCTATCGCGGGATGGCGGACGAGCAACACCGTCACGACCTGATCGCCTATCTCGCCACCTTCGAGGCCGAGGAAATCGCCGCGCCCTTCGAGTTGAGCCCGGAGGCGGCGGCCGTGCTCGCCGTCGCGCCGGACGTGGCCTATGGCGAATACCTGTCGGCGGAATGCACGGCCTGCCATTCGGCAGGTGATGCCGGAATACCAAGAATCGAAGGACTTGATCCGGAACTCTTCGTGACTGCTATGGTGGAGTATCGGTCGGGGGCGCGCACGCATCAGGTGATGGAGATGGTCTCGGGGCGGTTGGGCGATGAGGAGATCGTCTCGCTCGCCATGTATTTCAACAAGGCCGAATGACGGCCGGTTCCCGGGAGGATGACATGAAGATCAACAGACGCAGCTTTATCGGCACGGCGGCGGCCGGGGTCGGGGCGCTGTCGGCGCCGATGGTGATGGGCGCGGCCTATGGCGCGGCCAATGTCGTCGTCATCGGCGGCGGTGCCGGCGGCGCGACCGCGGCGCGCTACATCGCGCGCGATGGCGGGGACCAGATCAAGGTGACCCTGATCGAGCCGACGCGGACCTATTACACCTGTTTCTTCTCCAACCTCTATATCGGCGGTTTCCGCACGATGGAGAGCCTGGGCCATTCCTACGGGACACTGGCCTCGGAATACGGGATCAACGTGGTCCATGACTGGGCCGTGGGCATCGACCGCGACGCAAGAACCGTCACCCTGGCCGGTGGCGGGACCGTGCCTTATGACAAGCTGATCCTTTCGCCGGGCATCGACTTTGTCGACGGCTCTGTTCCGGGCTGGGACATCAATGCGCAGAACGCGATGCCGCACGCCTACAAGGGCGGGTCGCAGGTCGAACTGCTCAAGGCGCAGGTGATGGCCATGCCCGAGGGCGGCACCTATTGCATGGTCGCCCCCCCGAACCCCTATCGTTGCCCGCCCGGCCCCTATGAACGGGTCTCGATGGTGGCGCACCAACTCAGTCAGACGAACCCGACGGCCAAGATCCTGATCGTCGACCCCAAGGAAAGCTTTTCCAAGCAGGGTCTCTTCGAACAGGGCTGGCAGAGGTATTATTCGGGCATGATCGAGCGGGTCGGCCCGGATTTCGGCGGCGCCAATGTCGAGGTCGACCCGGCCGCGATGACCGTCACCGTCGACGGTGTTGTCGAGAATGTCGACGTGTGCAACGTCATTCCGGCGCAGCGTGCGGGCAAGATCGCCCATGATGCGGGCCTGACCGAAGGCAACTGGGCGCCGGTCGAGGCCTTTGCCCTGACCTCGAAGATGGATCCGGCGATCCATGTGCTGGGCGATTCGGCCGCGCAGGGCGACATGCCGAAATCGGGCTTTTCGGCCAACAGCCAGGCCAAGGTCTGCGCCAATGCGGTCGTGGGTGAACTGACCGGCAGCCGCGTCTTTCCGGCGCGGTTTTCCAACACCTGCTGGTCGTTGATCGAGACCGAAGACGGCGTGAAGGTCGGCGCAACCTACGAGCCGACCGAGGAAAAGATCTCCAGCACCGGCGGTTTCGTCAGCCAGACCGACGAGACGGATGATATCCGCGCCCAGACCTACCAGGAAAGCCTTGGTTGGTATGACGCGATCGTCACCGACATGTTTGGTTGATCCAGATCATGGCGGGCCGGGAGAATCCGGCCCGTAATGTCCGAAAGTGAAAGGGAGCATGCCATGAAACGTCATCTTGCCGCGGCCCTGTGCCTTCTGTCCGGACCCGCCCTTGCCGAGGACCCGGTCACCCATGTCTTCGACGGGTCGTTCGACGACGCCGCCTTCGCGGTGGAAAGTGCGATCATCGGGCGTGGGCTGGTGATCGACTATACCAGCCATGTGGGTGAAATGCTCAACCGGACGGGTGCGGATGTCGGCTCTTCCGAGACGATCTTTGCCGAGGCGGATGTCTTTCTCTTCTGCTCGGCCGTGGTCAGTCGCGCGGTCATGGAAGCCGATCCCATGAACATTCAGCATTGCCCCTACGGCATTTTCGTCGCGCAACGGGGCGACGAGGTGCTGATCGGGCACCGGGACTATCCCGATGGTGCGATGCAGGCCGTCGATGACCTGCTGGAAGAAATCGTAATGGAGGCCATCGGAGAATGAGCTTTACACCCGACGCATATTTCCGCGCCGAGCTTGATCGTCTGAAGGACGAAGGGAACTACCGTCACTTCGCGGACATGGAACGCAAGAGGGGGGCCTTTCCCCGCGCTCTCAACCGCGATGGCGATGCCGAGCGTGATGTCACGGTCTGGTGTTCGAACGACTATCTCGGAATGGGTCAGCACCCCGACGTTCTGGCCGCGATGCATGACGCGCTCGATCGCACGGGCGCGGGTGCGGGTGGCACGCGCAACATCTCGGGCACGACCCATGCCCATGTGGAACTCGAGGCCGAACTGGCCGATCTGCACGGCAAGGAGGCGGCCTTGCTGTTCACCTCCGGATATGTGTCGAACTGGGCGACGCTGGGCACGCTGGGCGCCAGGATCCCCGGTCTGGTGATCCTGTCGGACAGCCTGAACCACGCCTCGATGATCGAAGGCATCCGCCATTCCAAGGCAGAGCGGATCATCTGGAAGCATAACGACCTTGACGATCTGGAACGCCACCTGGCCGCGCTTCCGGCGAATGCGCCCAAGCTGATCGCCTTTGAATCGGTCTATTCGATGGATGGCGACATCGCCCCCATCGCCGAGATCTGCGATCTGGCGGACAGATATGGCGCCATGACCTATCTCGACGAGGTTCACGCCGTGGGCCTTTACGGCCCCCGCGGCGGCGGTGTGGCCGAACGCGAGGGCCTGATGGACAGGCTCACGGTGATCGAGGGCACATTGGGCAAGGCCTATGGCGTGGTCGGCGGCTATATCGCGGCCTCTGCTGTGCTGGTGGATTTCGTCCGCTCCTTCGCAAGCGGGTTCATCTTCACCACCGCGCTGCCGCCCGCCGTGGCCGCGGGCGCTCTGGCCAGCGTGCGGCACCTCAAGGCCTCGGCCTCCGAACGCGCGTCCCAGCAGGCCAAGGTGGCCGAGATTCGCGCCGGGCTGGACAGGATGGGCATTCCACATATCGAGAATCCGTCCCATATCATCCCCGTCATGGTGGGCGATCCGGTGAAGTGCCGCTGGATTTCGGACGTGCTCTTGCGGGATCACGGGATCTATATCCAGCCGATCAACTATCCGACCGTGCCCAAGGGCACGGAGCGGCTGCGCATCACGCCCTCGCCCGTGCATTCGGAGGCCGATATCGCGCATCTGCTGACCGTGCTGGGCGCGCTTTGGGAACAATGCCAGCTGGCCCGCGTGCCGATGGCCGCCCAGTAACCGCCGAAAGACCAGAGACCGGAACGAAAAAGGCCCGCGCGGATGTGCGGGCCTTTTGCATGTCCTGATCGAGGTGTTCCCGGTCAGTCGGGGGAGAAGACGTAACCATCGGGCCCGGCCTCGATCGCCCCGATCCCCCCGTCGGACAGGTGAAAGCCCACCATTCTTTCGCCGCTTCCCGAAAGGTCCTCCAGCAGGGCCATTCGGGTCGCGATGCCGGTTTGGCCGTCCTGATCGGCTGGCGAGACCCATTCCGGTCGGGCTAGAGCAAGATGGGCGTTGCCGATCGCATCACCGACGATCAGCGCGGTTTCATTGCCATCGGCGATCCGGAACGCCATGTGCCCCGGCGTGTGCCCCGGGGTCGAGACGGCAGTGATGCCCGGCACCACCTCATCCCCGTTGCCGAACAGCGCCATGTCGGATCCCATGATGTCGAGCCTGCGGATCGCACCGGCGGCAAAGCTTTGTCGTGCCGCGTCGATCGTGTCGATGGTGCCCGGGTCGCTCCAGTATGCGTGTTCGCGCGCGCCCATGAAGTGACGGGCGTTGTAGAATGTCGGCTCGTCGAAATCGTCGATGATGCCCCAGATATGATCGGGATGGCCGTGGGTGATCAGAACGTGGGTGATATCCTCGGCTGTCAGGCCTGCCGCATCGAGCGAGTCTGCCAGTGTCCCGGCCGTCGGCATGAAATCGGGGCCCGAGCCTGCGTCGAAAAGGACGGTCATGTCCTCCTTCTGCCAGATGGCAAGGTTGCACGGGCTGCGGAAGTCATCCATCGAATAGCCCGCCGCCTCGATGACCGGCACCGCCTCGTCCGGAGACAGCTCACCAAGAACGAAACTGCGGGGCAGGGCCAGGTAGCCGTCGGACACGGTCGTCAGGCTGCCGCCGCCGATCGCGACCCGGGCCACGGTCTTCGTCGGTATCCAGGGCAGCGCCAGGGCGGGTGCGCCGGCAAGGGCCGTTTGCAAGAAGCGGCGTCTGTTCACATCTTCCTCCCATTCATATAATGTAAACAGAATATGTTGTTGCGTTCCGGAACGCAATCCGAACCTGCCATGCTGCCGGTGACACCCCCGGAAACAGGATGGTGTGAAAAATGACCCGATGCGTTAGACTGGACGCTCCTCCCCCCCTTGGGGAGCGGTCATCGCGTTCGGAGTGACTATGCGTTTCATCATCAGCCTGTTCGCGTTTTGCGCGGCGTCGGCCCTGTCGGCCCCGGCCTTGTCGCAGACTCTTGATCTGACGATCACCGATCCCGACGAGATCGCCGCGCAATGCGGCGGCGACGCCGTGGCCGGGCGCGCGATGTTCGAAAGCTGTGCTGCCTGTCACGAGATCGGCGCGGAGGCGGAACATGGCGCCGGGCCCCACCTGCAGGAGATGTTCGGCCGCACGATCGCCTCGGTCGAGGGGTTCGACTATTCGGCGCCGCTGTTGCAGGCCGGCTCGGGCGGCACGATCTGGGAGAGGGAGACATTGCATGCCTACCTTGCTGACCCGCAAGCGATGTTGCCCGGCTATGCGGTCGCCCATCCGGTCATCGCCGCCGAACAGGACCGCAACGATCTCCTGACCTTCCTGCGGACCCACACGCTCCCCCCGCCGCCCGCGATCGGCGAGGTCGAGGTGCCGGAGGCGGTTCTCGCGATGGAGGGGGATCTGGCTTATGGCGAGTTTCTGTCTTTCGAATGCGCCGCCTGCCATCAGGGCGCATGGGATGCGGACGGCTCGGGCATCAACGGCTGGCCGCGCGATGCGATGATCACCATCCTGTTCGAGTATCGGGCCCGCGCCCGCCCGAATGCCCAGATGCAGCTTGCGGTGGCCCGGCTCACGGATGACGAGATCGTGGCGGTGGCCGCCTATCTCGCGCAGGCGCCATAGGTGGGCGTCAGAAGCTGAACCACGCCTGCAGCCCCGCCGCGCCACCCAGATCGCCCGTCAGGGCCTGGGTATAGCTCGCCCTCAGACTGACCCGGTCCGTCAGGTGATAGACGAATGACGGGCTGACCTTGGCATAGAAATCCAGCTCCAGCCCCAGGCCTGCCTCGGCGGTCATGATCCCCGTCCAGTTTTCGTCGAAATGATAGCCCGAGGTCACCGTCAGCTTTTCCTGAAACCTGTCGAGCGTCGTCCCGAAGGTCATGGTGTAGTCGGCCGACATCCACCCCCAATCCGCGCCGCGCCCCCAATGAAAGCCGGCCCGCACGGTCGGATCGTCGATGCCCGTCGGTATCCGCGTGGCCCCCGCCGCGAGGGAGAACGCTGTTCGGGCCGGACGATCGAGGGAACCGAAGCTCAGCTTGGCGAAACCCAGAAGGCTGCCCGCCGTGCCCTTGTCGGCGGTATAGCCGTCGATCCCCAGCGTGATGCGCGGGGTCAGCCCGTATTCAAGATAGAACGTCGGATCGTAGTGGACCGGGCGGGCCGCCTCACCGAAGAGAACGACATTCCCCCCTGCGGCGAGGAAGAAGGTGCCGTCCTCCCGTGGCCATGCACCGGCCAGCGAGATTGAGCCGCCACCAAGCCAAAGGCACAGGGCGGCAAGGAGAAGGGCGGTCCGACGCATTTCCCTCACGCTTGCCGCGCAAGGTTAACATCCCGTTAACGCGACCCGGGCGTCGTGTCAGACGCTTGGTGCGGCGATGCAGGCGCGAAAGGCCGCGACCGGGCCCGCCGCATCATCAAGCGGGAAGGACACGGCCGCGCCCCCGGTCAGGGCAGTGGCGATGTCGTTGAATTCCAGACCGTCGAGGACATTCCCGAACCCGCTGTCGCGCACCGTCAGGGTCCGGTCCGCGTCGGACAGGACGTGCCGGTCGGTCGCGATCACGTTCGGGCGGGCCCCTTCGAAACGGATTCCGAAAGCCTCGGCGACCGGCCATTCGGCCCCGGTAAGGGTCAATGCAATGGCATATTCGGGGATCGACGGGTCGAAAGTCACACGCAGGCCTGCCTCGTCGGTGACATGATCCAGCGTGCAGATCGGGTCCGCGCTGAACTCCCAGGCCGCGGCGGGCGCGGCAATGATCAGGGCAAGGAGGGAGGCGAACGGCTTCATGAACGGGATGATAGTGCATCCGCCGCCTGCGACCAGATGCCCTTGGGAATTGGGCAGGCTTGATCAGGGAAAAATCCTCCCCATCTCAGCCTCTGGTCACATAGAGGAGATCACACGATGCAATGCCCTGTCGATGGAACGACCCTTGTCATGGCGGATCGAAGCGGGGTCGAGATCGATTATTGTCCGCAATGCCGGGGCGTCTGGCTTGACCGGGGCGAACTGGACAAGATCATCGAGCGCAGTGTCCAGGCTCCGCCACCCCCGCCGCAATCTCCCTCCTTCGACCATGACCGTGACCGCGATGGCGACCACGGTCACAGGGGCTACGATGATCGGCCTCGCAGGAAAAAGCGCGGCGGCTTCCTCGACGAGTTGTTCGACTTCTGATCCGTTGCAGAAAGAGCAATAATATGCGAATGTGTTCATGTAACTGAGCGCGTGATCCTCCCTGTGCGCGGGGTCGCGCGGGGAGGATGACAACATGAAGACGATCGCATCAAGCGTGGCGATCCTGGGTCTTGCCTGTGCAGCCCAGGCCGCCGAAGTGAACATTACCAGTGACATGGCCTCTGTCGTGGTCGAGACACCCGGTGGCCCGGTTGAAATCATGCGCGAGCAGGATCAGAATGCGGTGATCGAGGGCGAGTTTGCCCGGATCGCGCGGCCCTGTCCCAATTTCTGCATCCAGCCCATGGTCCCGGCAGACGGCGTGACGCCAGTGGGCGAGCTGGAGGTCATCGCGGCTCTTCAGGAACCCGGAACGCTGGTGATCGACGGCCGGGTGCGCCCGGAATTCGAGGCCGGCACGATCCCCGGGGCGATCTCGGTCCCCTATAACGAGGCGGCCGACCGGTTGGGAGAGTTGGGCTGCGAGATCGATTTCGACGGCTGGATCTGCGAGGGCGAGTTGCCGCAGGTTGTCCTGTTCTGCAACGGTCCGTGGTGCGGGCAATCGCCGACCGCGGCCCGAAACATGATCGAGGCCGGTTTTCCGGCGGAGAATATCAGCTATTTTCGCGGCGGGATGCAAAGCTGGCAGATGCTGGGCCTGACCGTGACAGGCGGCGAGTAACGTCGGAAACCGGGCGCCCGAAATCTTGAAAAGATTTCGACACGCTTTCTTTTCAAGAAAGCGTGGGCCTCGGTGCCAATCGCCGGATCGGGGCGCGGTTGCAGAAGATCACCAGTTGGCCCGCATTTTCGACAACCTGGAACCCGCGTCGGTCTATTTCGGCCAAGAACCGGTCCATCCCGGCAAATCGCTCCACATCCCGGGCCTTGCGCCGGATGACCGCACCTTGCTGGACCGCTTTCGAGGCGAAAAGATCCGACAGCCAGTTCTCGGGTGACAGGGGGGAATTGCGATCATGCATGACCTGACTGTCGCCCCTTTGTGGTTAAGGCACCGTAAACCGGTCATCGCTTTCGCCGTTTCACTCCGCCCCGCTGGCCCGCGCGCCCGGCGGTCGAGCGACCCGATGCCCTGGCGCTGTCCTCCACGGCCTTTTCGACGGCCTGTTGCCGCGCCAGCGGATCGTCGGCCACGACAAGGTCCACCGTCTCGAGGCGCTTGATCTCGTCGCGCAACCGCGCGGCCTCCTCGAATTCAAGGTTTTCGGCCGCCTTGCGCATATCGGTCCTCAGCCCCTCGAGCACGGCCTGAAGATTTGCGCCCGCCATCGGCTTGTCGACCCTGGCGGTCACGCGGTTCATGTCGACATCGCCCTTGTAGAGGCCCGCAAGGATATCCTCGACATTCTTGCGCACCGTGGCCGGCGTGATCCCGTGTTCCTCGTTATAGGCGATCTGCTTGGCGCGCCGCCGGTCGGTCTCGCGCATGGCGCGCTCCATCGAACCGGTGATCCGGTCGGCATACATTATCACCCGTCCATCCGCATTCCGCGCCGCCCGCCCGATCGTCTGGATCAGCGAGGTCTCCGACCGCAGGAACCCTTCCTTATCGGCATCGAGGATCGCGACCAGCCCGCATTCGGGGATATCGAGCCCCTCGCGAAGAAGGTTGATCCCGATCAGCACGTCGAAGGCGCCGAGCCGCAGGTCGCGCAGGATCTCGATCCTCTCGATCGTGTCGATGTCGGAATGCATGTAGCGCACGCGAATGCCCTGTTCGTGCAGGTACTCGGTCAGGTCCTCGGCCATGCGTTTGGTCAGCGTCGTGACCAGCGTCCGATAGCCGGCGGCGGACACGCGGCGGATCTCGTCCATCACATCGTCGACCTGGGTTTCGACGGGCCGAATCTCGATCACCGGGTCCAGCAGACCCGTGGGGCGGATCACCTGTTCGGTAAAGACGCCGCCTGCCTGTTCCAGTTCCCATGCCGATGGCGTGGCCGAGACGAAGACCGATTGCGGGCGCATCGCGTCCCATTCCTCGAACTTGAGGGGTCGGTTGTCCATGCAGGACGGCAGACGGAACCCGTGTTCGGCCAGCGTCATCTTGCGCCGGAAGTCGCCTTTGTACATGCCGCCGATCTGCGGCACGCTCACATGGCTTTCATCGGCAAAGACGATGGCGTTGTCGGGAATGAATTCGAACAGGGTCGGCGGCGGCTCTCCGGGGGCGCGGCCGGTCAGGTATCGCGAATAGTTCTCGATCCCGTTGCACACGCCCGTGGCCTCAAGCATTTCGAGGTCGAAATTCGTCCGCTGTTCCAGCCGTTGCGCCTCAAGGAGCTTGCCTTCCGAGACAAGCTGATCCAGCCGTTTGCGCAGCTCGGCCTTGATGCCGATGACGGCCTGTTTCATCGTGGGACGCGGCGTGACGTAGTGCGAATTGGCATAGATCCGGACCCGGTCGAAGCGGTCCGTCTTTTCCCCGGTCAGGGGGTCGAATTCGGTGATCGCCTCTAGTTCTTCGCCAAAGAAGGACAGCCGCCACGCCCGGTCATCGAGGTGCGCGGGCCAGACCTCGAGGCTGTCGCCCCGCACCCGGAAACAGCCGCGCTGAAACGCCTGGTCGTTGCGGCGATATTGCTGGGCGACCAGGTCGGCGATCACGGCGCGCTGGTCATATTCGTTGCCGGCGATCAGGTCGGTGGTCATGGCCGAATAGGTCTCGACGCTGCCGATGCCATAGATGCACGACACTGAGGCCACGATGATCACGTCGTCCCGCTCCAGAAGCGCCCGTGTCGCCGAGTGGCGCATCCGGTCGATCTGTTCGTTGATCTGGGATTCCTTTTCTATGTAGGTGTCCGACCTCGGCACATAGGCTTCGGGCTGGTAATAGTCGTAGTAGCTGACGAAGTATTCGACGGCGTTGTCCGGGAAGAACCCCTTGAATTCGCCGTATAGCTGGGCGGCCAGCGTCTTGTTCGGCGCAAGGATGATGGCGGGGCGCTGGGTTTCCTCGATGACCCGGGCCATTGTAAAGGTCTTGCCCGTGCCGGTGGCCCCCAGAAGGACCTGGTTCTGCTCGCCGTCCATCACGCCCTGGGCCAGCTCGACAATGGCCGTGGGCTGGTCGCCCGCAGCCTTGAATTCGGTCACCATCCTGAACTTGCGCCCGCCTTCCAGCTTTTCGCGGCGTCCGGGGGCTGCGTTCATGACGGGCATGTGATCGGGGCGATTATTGTGCATGGGACGATTCCTTCCTGCGCCTTCATACATGGCGCAATATGGGACATGCGCAACCCCGGCTGCTGACAGCGCCTTGTCAGCAGGTTGCCAGGGGGCGCATCCCGGGTGCCGGGACCGATCGCCGCGCCGGGCCTGCGAACCCTTGCCGGGGGCCGCGAAATCCCCGATAAGGCCCGCAACCACGTGACGAGGATCTGTGATGCGCGCTCGACTCTACAAACCGGCCCGGACGGCGATGCAATCGGGCACCGCGAAGACCGATGACTGGGTTCTGGAATTCCCGCCGCAGACGGCCCGCGAGGTCGATCCGCTGATGGGCTGGACCTCTTCGGCCGATACGCAGGCGCAGGTGAAGATGACGTTTTCCACAAAGGAAGCAGCGCTTGATTATGCCGAAGATCACGGCATCGACGTCGTCGTGACCGAGCCGAAGACACGCAAGCCCAATATTCGCCCCGGTGGCTATGGCGAGAACTTTGCCACCAACCGCCGCGGGTCCTGGACCCACTGAACTCCGCATCGCGCGGCCTTTTCATTTCGAGGGAAAAGCCGCGGTCGCGCAGGCCCCGACATTTGACTTGCGCCTTGCGGCCGTGTCGCGCAAAAACCGGGCCAGCGGTCCCGTAGCTCAACTGGATAGAGCAGCTGACTTCTAAGCGGAGGCTCTGGGGCCGAAAAAGGATGGAGAGACAACACACTAGGCGGAGAGGTGCGGCTTGCGAACCGTTTTCCGAACCGTTATCACAGAGCCACGGTCCCGTAGCTCAACTGGATAGAGCACCTGACTTCTAATCAGGATGTTGGGGGTTCGAGTCCTCCCGGGATCGCCACTTCTCCCTTCCATCTCAAGGGTTTGTGTGACAGAACTGGCCTCATGGCCAGAGAAGACATTGACCCCCGGATACTCGCGCTGTGCGACAAGGTGACCGCAAAGCGAGCCCGCGCACTCATCGACTACCTGATTGAGCACGGCGAGTGCTCAACAGAGGACCTCAACGACTTGGGCTATGACCATCCTCCCCGGGTCGCCGGGGACGTGAAGGAGGCAGGCATCCCCATCACCATGACGCGGGACCGGGTGTCCGCCAAGACAGGCCGCAAGATTGGCGTCTACCGCTTCGGGGACCCCAGCGACATCAAGGCCGGGCGCATCGACGGGCGCAAGGCGTTCTCAAAGGCGTTCAAGCAGCGGCTGGTGGACCACTACGGCTCCCGGGAGGCGTTCACGCAGGAGGTGCTCGCGCCCCGCTACCTTCAGATTGACCATCGTGTCCCCTATCAGGTCGCGGGTGACGCAGCGTTCGATGAGTCCAACCCGGACGCCTACATGCTGATTGATGCGTCCAGCCAGCGGGCCAAGTCCTGGTCGTGCGAGAACTGCCGCAATGCCCAGAGGGACCACCGCGAGGAGGTCTGCCGGGCGTGCTTCTGGGCCTTCCCCGAGGGCTACACGCACGTCGCAATGGAGGAGGTCCGGCGGCTGGACCTTGAGTGGCGGGCCGGTGATGTGGCGGCGTTCGACAGGTTGAAGGCTCGGGCGGTGCGGGAGGGCGTGACCGTGCAGGCCCTCGCCAAGCGCCTGCTAGAGGGCTAGGCGGGCCTGCGCCGCCCTCGGGCGGATCACCTCGTCAACCGGCTCCGCCAGTCCCGGGGTGACATAGAGGCTCTCCACTGTCTCCTCCTTGCGGCCCGACAGGGTGGACTGGGAGGAGGTCCCGGCATGGAGCAGGAGCCGCGTCAGCCCAAGCGCCTTGGGCAGCGGTGGCCCATACTCGCGCCCGCCGGTCATCCCGTCATAGGAAAGGGCGAAGGGGACGCCCCGGCGGGTCAGCTCCTCAAGCCCCTCGCACAGGGCCTCCTGCGTGAGCTGCTGGTGGTAGCGCTTGTCACGCCCGATGGAGGTGCCGAGGTATGGCGGGTCCATGTAGACAAAGTCCCCCGGCCCAGCGTCCGCCGCCGTCTCCCGCCAGTCACCCACGCGGAACTCGGTGCGGCCCCGGAGGATGCGCGACACGCCCAGCACCGCCGCCTGCATCTTCTCGGGCCGCATCCCGAGGCGGCGCTTGTCCACCGACTGCGTGAACCGCCCGTCCTTGTTGAAACGCACCGCGTTCTTGACGCAACGGCAGATCAGGTAGAGCAGGTCAACCGGGTCCCGGTCCCCGTTGTAGCGGTCCCTGACCTCGTTGAAGTATCCCGCCTCACCGTCGCGCTGGCCCCGCCACACTTCACCGTATCGGGCGGAGGTCCTGTCCGGCTCCTCGACAATGGAGCGCAGCAGGTCAACCATCGGCTCAAGGCTGTCGGCAACAACGAATCGCTCCGCCCGCCGGTGGTGGGCGGCGTAGATGGTCATGGCGGCGGAGCCCGCGAAGGGCTCATAGAACGTGTCGATGCCCTTGGGCAGGTAGTCGTCAATCATCGGCGCGAGCTTGCGCTTGCTGCCTTGGTAGGGAATCGGGTGCGGCAATCTTGTCATGTCACTCTCCTATCGTTGTTCTGCGATTGTTTCCACCACATCTTGTGGTCCGGCCCTACTCAGCCGCGACGGCCAGTCCCGCCGGGAGCCAGTGCCCGCGCCCGTCCGGTGTGCCCAGGGCTGTCCCGAGGGCGCGGCCTGTCCCGTCCTCCACCTCCGCCCGGACCTCCCACCCTAGGGCAGCGGAGAGCGCCGCCGCCTCGCGCAGGGCAAGCCCCCGGGCGGCGTCGGGCGTGTCCGCCTCGCACCACCAAGTGTCGGCAACAAGGACGCGGGGAAGGCGGGAGGGGCGGCAGCGGTGACAGGTCATTGGTTTGCTCCATTTCTGAGAACGTAGGGTGAACAGTAACCCTTCCTTAACCTTCGCCCCCAGTGCAGGTCGAGACTTATCCCCGCCCTGACAGGCGATTTTTGCGTTCAGAATCAGCAACATGGCGGAGGTCTTAACAGCGCGCTAACGGCTCTGGCGGTATACCTGATCAGATTGGTCAACTTTCAGGAGGTCCCCGATGGACACCGCCCACGCCCTCGCCCTCATGGGCTACAGCGCGCTCAGCTTCCCCGCCTACCCCGTCCGGGCCATGTTCGGCTGCGCCCACCCGGCCCTCGTCACCAACGCCCCGCCGGAGGTCGTGGAGGTGCTGATGCCCCATGCCCAGAGCGAGCCCGAGGTGGGGTGGCCGGGCAGCCGGGTCTACTGGCGCTAGGGCACCCACCACTCGGGGTGCTGCTCAGCGAGCAGCCGCCACCCATCGTTCAGGGCGCGGGTCCGCTGGCGCTTGGCGATGGCCTCGGGTGTGGTGCCCGCTGCCGCAGCGTCAGCCCGGATGAGGTCGAGATGCGCACGGCGCTCGGGCGTCTGGGCAAGGGCCTTGTGGGCAGCGCTGTTCTTTGCGCGGACCTCGGGACGGGCGTTCGCCTCCTGCAGGGCGGCGGTCGTGCGCTCAGCATACCCCGGGTCCGCCCATAGGGCCGTGCTGATGGCGCCAATCTTTGCCTTCACCTCGGGCCGGTTCAGGGCCTCCTTGATGGCGGCAGTCGTGCGCGCAGCATAGTCCGGGTCTGTCCACCGGGCAGCAGTGGATGTGCTGTTCTTCGCGCGGACCTCGGGACGGGCGCAGCCCTCCCGGATGGCGGCCACGGTCTTGTCCGCATAGCTCGGGTCTGACCACAGGGCGGTGCTGACAGCGCGGCGCTTTGCCCTCACATCTGGCCGCTTCCTCGCTTCGCGGTTGGCCTTGGTGGTGCGCTCGACATAGTCCGGGTCCGCCCAGAGCGCCCGCGCCTCCTCGCTGGTGGAGCCCTGTCCGCCGTCCCGGATGTTCTTGCAACGAGGCCCAAAGATCAGCCGCGTGAGGTGGATCGCACGGACCTCCGCCACGTCAACATCGGCGCGGTCCCCGTCCACGCGGGCGAGGATGACCCAGCGCAGGGCCTTCCTGTGCCGCCGGGCAACCGGGAGCCACGCCACGCCCGAGCCGATGTAGCCGCAGGGGAGCGGCCCCACACCCCTTCGCGGCCACGTCCTGAGCGCCTCGGGCGACACGCCCCGCCAGCCAGCATACACGCGCCCCTTCGGGCACCGGAACAGGTAGATGATGGCCTGCATCGGGTCCTCCATTTCTCGGGCGGAGGATACCGCCCCGCCCCAGTCAGGCGGGAGGGCGGAGGCTTGCGCCGCGTCCGGCCTTTCGTGCTTGACAAGCCGGGGAAAGTGTGGCCCGGGCCGCGCGGCTGGACTCCACAAAAATCGCACATCAGTGGGATAAATCGCTGTTGACCAAGGGGTGCGGATTGGGGATGCTCTTAGGGTCTGCTGATGCAGACCGGCGGCGGCGGGTTGACATGCCTGCCCCCGTAAGTGGCTCCGCCCAAAGTGCCGAGAGCCCGCCGACAGTATCAACGCAACCCCGGTTGCGCTGGCTGTTGGTCTGATGGATGCCCGCGAGGCCCGAACCTTCCGCCAGCGCTCCCAACCAAAGGAGCCAAACGGATGGCGACTTACTTCCGCAGCGGCGAAGGCCGCAAGATCATCGACACTACGGCCCACTGGGTCCTCGCGGTCGCGGCCCTGCGGGGCCTCACGGTCTGGGACTACATCGAAGGGCGCTGCTCACTGGCTGAGCTTGGCGTCACGGCGGAGGAGGCGGCGCGGACGCTCAAGCCCCTGATGCCCGATGCCCACCTGCACTACAACGAGCACGGCGGGAGCAAGGAGAAGTATCAGACCTGGGAGGCGTGGTTCAGCAAGCGGCTGCGCAACCGGGTGTTCTACTTCTTCCACCGGCACGGCCCGGAGCGCGGCTTGGTCCGCTGCCTTGCCGAATGGCCTCTGGCGGAGCCGGTGCGCCCGGGCTTTGGCTTGGCTGCCGAGTAGTGCGCCACCCCGAAAACGCCGCGCCGGGTCGCACCGGCGCGGCCCACCTTCTCAGGCGTCCGGGGGCGGCTTGGGGGCCACCCCGGAAGCTGCCGTCAGCGGGGTCAGCGCAGCATGGACGGCTTGCGCCCGAACCAGCCCGCATGGATGGTGGCCCGGAACCAGCGCAGGGCGAGGCGCTGGCGCAGGGGCAGGCCCGCCTCCACGTCCGGCCTCACCTCGCCCCTGAGCTCCGATGCCCAGAGGGAGCGGCCCACGCCGGGCTCCCGCCACGACACGAGCCCGACCAGCGGGGCGAGGTCTGCGGCGGGCACCCCGAACACCCGCGCCACGTCCACCACGTCCTGCGGCTCCGGCCAGCCCCGGACCTCCGCCCGGCGCACCAGCGCGAGGTGGGCAGAGGCGAGGTGGCGCGGGACGTAGGCGTGGTATGCGCTCGCCCGCTGTTCCGGGGTCATGCGGCGTTGCCGCCACGGGTGATGCCCCGCAGGTTCACGGCGTCCCCGTCGAAGTAGGTGTCAACGTGCGCGCCGCCCGCCGTCGCCGCGACCTCGGTGGCGGTGAAGCCGTCAAACGGCCCGTTGGCACCGCGCACGAGGGCGTTGGCGGCAGTGATGGCGGCGGCGGGGTCTGCCGCGTCCACGAGTGCCGAGTGCGCCCCGTGCGCATTGCGCAGTGCCTCCCCGGCGGGCGTGGCGGGTCGATGGATGAGATACAAAGCCACTGTCAGGCCTCCTTCTTGTTGGTGTTCAGGGCCATCTTGACCCGGTCAAGCGGGCGGACCTTCCCGGCCTCCCACTCTCTGTTTCGATTGATGGCGCGCTGCGCCGCGAGCTTCACGGCGGTAATGGCGGCCTGCACGGCCCGCGTCTCCTCGCCAACCAGCCGGTCGGCAAGGTCCTGCGCACTGAACGGGCGGGACCGGGCGGGCATCCGGTCAAGGATGGACACGAGGGCCGCGCCCAGAACCTTGTTGTTGGTGGCCACGGCCAGCAGCGCCGCGTTCTTCAGCTCCACGATGCCGGAGCCGTCAAGCTGCTGCTGGTAGGCGGAGCGCTCGGGCGTCCCGAGCCCAGAGCGGGCGAGGACGGTCACGGGCGAGGCCCAGAGCTGAGCCGTGGTGGCGAGGCTGTCCGCCGCCGCGTTCAGCTCCTTGAGGTGCGACCAGCGCGCATCGGTGCTGTTCCCCACCACCTCGCGGCGCAGCTTGGCTGCGGCCTTGTCGGCGGCGGCGGCTTGGTCCTTGGGGTCGAAGCCCGCCCGGGCGAGGCTCTCCGCCGCCTCTGCGGCGCGCTGGGTCACGCCGGACTCAAGCGTGTCGATCAGCTTGCCGAACTTCTCAGCGCGCTTCGCCGCGACCTCGGCAAGGCTGATGACCTCTGCCGTGGACAGGATGGGCTTGTCGGGGATGTTGAGGGGGAGGGATGGAACGGGGTCTGCCATGTCGGGCTCCTCTGCCGGGCGGCCACCAGCGGCCCGCCTTCATGGCCCGACTATACCTTGGGTTGTGTTGGGCTCAGAGCGCGATTACTTGTTGTCGAACCAGAATACATGCTGCGCGTCCCCGGCCTTGCCGGGCGCGTGGCGCGGGACCTTGGCTGAGCTGTCCGGCAGGTGTTGCTCCGGGTCCTCCGCCGTCAGGCCGATCACCATGCCCAAGACAAGGGCGGGCGCGCACGTCACAATCGCGGTGACGGGCCTCCCGCCGCCGGGCGGCACCCAGCCCTCCCGGACGTGGGCGCTGTAGCCCATGTTCCTGAGCAAAGCCGCCGCCGTGGCGTATGCCTCTTGGCGCGTCTCCATCACTCACCGCGCCGTGTCTCCGGGTCCACGACACCCTCAATGGTCTGGCCGGGCACCCGCTCCACTGTCTCCGGGCGCGGCCCCTCATAGGCCCCCGCCGCGCGCCGCTCCTCCAAGAACTGCTCAAGGCTCATCTTCGGCGGGGCCAGAAGCACTCCGCCGGTGTCCACGTTCACCTGCACTTGGGCGTTCTCACCCTCCCGATAGCCGTGACGCGCCTTCAACAAGAACAGGTTGGCGACCACGTTGCCCGCGTCAGCGGCCTGTCGGAGGTTGCCCACCAGCGCGTCATGCTCACGCGCCAGCCCCCGCTGGTATGCCGCCTCCGCCTCGGGGTCGCGCTTGCGGACCTCGCGGAACGTGGCGACGTGCATTCCAAGCGCCTTCGCCACGGTCGTCAGGTGACAGCCCCGGCTGGTCAGCTCCTCTATCATCTGGAGCCCGAGGGGGGTGACCTCCCAATAGGTCCGCCCCTCTCCGCCGGGGCCGGGCGCGACAAGGCGCGCGGGCAGGTTGTCGGTCATGTCTGTGTCTCCTGTTGTTGCTGCTCCGCATCGAACTCACGGCAGACGCGGAGCGAGAGGCTCTTGCCGCACTTCAATTCTCGGGCCACAGCGTCCATCCCCATGCCCTTGGCCCTGAGCTGTCGGATTGCGGCCACGAGGGCGGGCGAGGCCGGGGGCCTGCCGATGCGCTTGCCAGCCGCACGGGCGCGGGCCATTCCGGCTTTCGTGCGCTCCACGATCATCGCCCGCTCGAACTCGGCAAACACCGCGTTCATCTGCATCACCATCCGGCCCGCTGGCGTGGTCGTGTCCACCCCGTGCTGCGACAGGATCAGGTCCACCTTGAGCGCTTGCAGCTCCTCGAACAGGTTGATGAGCTGCGTGATAGACCGGCTCAGCCGCGACACGTCCCACACGAGGAGGATGTCAAACCGGCGGCGGGCGGCGTCCTTCATCATCTGGTCCATCCCGCTGCGCGAGGAGGTGGTGCCCGAGGCGGTGTCCACATACTCCTCCACGAGCTGGAAACCGGCATTCTCTGCCAGCTCCCTGAGGCAGAGGAGCTGGTTTTCGCAGGTCTGGTCCGAAGTCGAGACGCGAGTGTAGATGGCGGCGCGGCGGGGTTTCTGGTGCTCCATTTCTTGCTCTCCCTAGGGTTGTGAGATGGGGAGAACTTACCGTGAACATCCAGCAGCGGTCTACCCGCGAAACGAACGGTTGCGGTGTGACCGGACGGGCGGCGGCGGAGCCCAGCGGCGCTGGCCGCCGGGACTGTCGCCGGGGATAACCCTTTGCGGGTGGGGGTCAGCGCGCCGCGATTTCAGGCCGGTGGGGAACCCATCGCGCGAGACGCTGGTTCCAAGAGCCGCCCGCGCCCTCAAGGGGACGGTCAAGGCCCAGTGGCATCGGCTCGGGCGCATCGGACGGGAGGCCGCGCCAGAAGGCCCGCGTCACCGCGCCCGGCTTGATGACGCGGTAGCAGAAGCTCCATCCAGCGGCGAAGGGCTCATAGTTGCGCACCCTCAGAACCGCCTCGCCTGCCGCATGGCGCGGGGTGAACGACATTCCACGGGGCCGCTCGGTGTGGTGCACCGGATACGCCTCAGCCCAGTTGCCCCCGTTCAAAAGCGGGAGGTCGCGCGAAACCTCGTGGCGGTTCTTGACCTCCACGAAGCGATGGAAGCTGTCCAGCCATGCGGCCAGCGCATCGCCGCTCATCGGGCGGGGCAGCGTGGCATGATCTTTGCGGAGGAGCCGGACAGCGGCCCGGATCAGCCGGTGCTGGCCCTCCATCTCATGCGCGGGACTGGGGCCGCTGCGGTCGATCAAATACCAGAGGTCGTTGTGCACGTCGCCCGGCCAAAGCTTGCCCCCCACCGCCGGGTAGAAGGCCCCATCGGTGTAGTGCAGCCCCTCGGGGTGATCCTCCGCCAGATACCGGGCGGCCAATTCATTCGGGGTCATGGTCTGTCTCCTTTTTCTGCGGCGCACAGCGCGCGGCTGCGTGCCATTCCAACGGGCCATCCGGCCATCCGGCCATCTCAGGGGTTTCAGGGGTTTCAGGGCTTTCTCCCCCCCGGCGCGGAGGATTCACAGACGTGAACAGTAAATCCCGGTATCCGTAGGTCGCGGAGCCCGACAGAGCCCCCCGGATACGCTTCAAAGGAAGCGCCGCGCGCGGCGGGGGGTAGGAAACCCCCGGAACCCCTGAAACCCCGGCGTCAGCCACCGACCGCCTCCAGCCGGTAGGCGAGCATGTTGTCCTCGCGCCCCACCGCCACGATCCGCCGCCCCCGGATCACGCGCCCCTTCACCTTCTTGAGATACCAGCCGACCGTCTTGGGGCTCGCCCCCCTCGGGCAGGCGGCGTCTAGGGCCAGCATCAGGCCGTCCCCACCGGGCCGCGTGGCGGCCTCCTCGCCCGCCTTCCTCACCAGCTCGCCCGCCGTCACCACGACGCCTAGGCCAATCAGGTCCTCCCACGCCTCGATCAGGCTCGAAAGCTCCTCGCGCACTGAGTCCACCGCCGCCACCTCAGCGCGGGTGTCGCAGGGGTCGGCTTCACCACACCAGACCAGCGCGCCGCGCACGAGGTCGGACCAGTCCTCGAAGCTGCCGAAGGGCGTCAGCCCGTCGAGCCCGGGGCGTCCGGCCACCACGAATGCGCGCAGCACCGTCAGCGCCGCCGGGACCAGCGCGCCGCGCCGCCTCGGCACCTCCACCTTGAGGTCCACGTCAAAGGGGCGCTCCTCGGGGTTCTCCATGCCCGCGTCCATCGTGCAGAGGATCGCGCGGCGGCTCATGTCCTCGCGGAACTCAAGGTTGTTGCCGTTCGCCAGCCACAGCGTCCGCGTCGAGACGTGGCCCTGGTCGTTGCCGCCCAGAAGCCGGTCCTGCCACGTCTCCTGCGTCAGGATCGAGCACATCCGCGCGCCCGACATGGGGCGGTCGATGTTGTCGATCACCACCACAGGGTCGCCCTGCATCAGGATCGACATGAGGCGCTTGCGCTCCTCCTCCCCGTCGCCGTCGCTGGTTTGGTTCAGGACGGTCGCGGGCCGACCCATCGCCATCATCGCAACTGAGTCGGTCAGCAGGCTCTTGCCGGTGCCGCGCGTTGGCGCGGTGAAGCCGTGCATGGGGGCAGTGCGCAGGGACCGGCGGCACACCGCCGTCAGCATCGCGGACAGGGCCACCGAGCGTGACGCATCGTCCACGAACGGGAAGCCCGCGAGGACCCACTTTAGCTTGTCGAGCGCCGCCAGCGCATCCCCGCGCGTCGGCTCCTCCGGCACGGGGTCGAAGGCCGCGCCGCCGGTGTCAAGGATCAGGCCCGTGGCCCGGTCATACCCGTCCTCAGACAGGATGGTGCCGTCAGGCCGCAGCGTCGGGCACTCCACGATGCCACGCAGGACCGGCAGCCGCCCGCCGCCCTCCCGCACCCTCTGGATGTAGGCCAGCGCCATCGAGACGGGCGGGCCGACAGGCTTGTCCTCTGTGCCCTCCTTGGTCTCGACCACGCGCACGAAGTTTGCCACGCGGGTCATCAGGTCCCGCAGGCTGTGGGGCTGCACGTCGCGCACGACAAGCGCGCCCTCCTGCCGCACAATGGCGCCACCGTCCTCGCCCTCGGGCTCATCAAGCCGGACGGCCCGGACCAGCCGCCCCATCTGCTGGTAGACCGGCAGCCCGGCGCTGAGCATCGCGGCCTCCGCCGCGTCCTGCGTCTCGTGCAGCCGGTTTTCGGACAACACCACCCGGGTCCGCCCGTCCTCGCGCGCGGCGATGCCCAGCCAGAGCCGGAACCGCTTTCCGACCGCCTCGGGCAGGTCCAGCATCTCGACAACGCGCGGGATGCCGGTTGCGGCCTCGCCCGCCTCCACCTTCGCGGCGGTCTGGCCTGCCTTGCGGCGCTTGCCCGCCTCCTCGTCGCCTGCCACCTCGGCCACCCGGACAACGCACCTGTCCGCCTCCTCGGTGGAGAGGCCAGCCGCCAGCAGCGCGCCCG